>OGDQ01000099.1_pt1 | contig 70565 bp, 58 predicted proteins | sample 1570451 | NCBI WGS metagenome assembly OGDQ01 (sample SAMEA2582171, study PRJEB24529) | metagenome | biome: Human gut stool | place: China | collected 2011 | reverse complement strand
GTTATCCCCCTGTATGAGGCAGGTTACCCACGCGTTACTCACCCGTCCGCCACTCGGTAAATAAGAATCCATCCGAAAACTTCATCTCATTTACCTCGTTCGACTTGCATGTGTTAGGCACGCCGCCAGCGTTCATCCTGAGCCAGGATCAAACTCTCATGTTAAAGTGTTTGTATCCAGGTTCAAAATTTAGCTTGGCTAATTTTTAAACCGTTCTACTGTTTTGTTAGGTTTTGTTCTGAATGTTCTCATTCATGGTCTAAACCAAAAGACCATTTTTATAAGAATTTTCAGGGTTTTACATACTGTTCAGTTTTCAAGGAACTGTTTTTCGTTGCTTCTATGTCTCAGAGACAACTCATTTATTCTATCAAATCACGTTTGATTTGTCAAGAACTTTTTTCAACTTTTTGAAGTGATTAAGAAGTTTTCCTAATGACTGTCAATAAGTTTTGCCCTGTCGCTCAGGGCGAATATTATAATATCAAATCCCAGGCCAAAAGTCAACTGTTTTTTCCATTTTTTCCAAAGTTTTTTCTTTTGTGTGTGCAATATCTACATTTTGTTATTATCAATTCTTATAAACACAAAATATTGTTTTGAGATGCGTTTTTCCTCTCAGCCAGAACCATTTTCAGGTTCTGGCCGCTTTCCCGATCATCTTCTTATCGTCCACCATCCATACAAATTCATCCCAAACAGTACGACACCTACTACAACAAAGCATCCATATATTACTCTCTCTGCTTTCGTTTTACTCTCCCTGATACAAAAAAGTAGCCAGACGACCCAGAAAATATCTGCCAGAAACATCATACCGTTTCCCCTAACCATGGTCGCGAGAATGAACATGGCATTTACAAACGCCCGACCGCGTTCTGATCTCATGAACTTTCGTATCTTCTCAGCCATCTACACCTCTCCTTCCGGCAAAACCTGCAGCGCATCCTGCACCGTGATGAACACTGGATCATCGCTCCAACTGCCATTTTTGCGGTTCTGAGCTGCCGTCATAACCGGGTACTGGAGCATGATCTTCTGGTGTACATAATTGAGCCAGGAATCGATCCACCACCCAGGTTCATTATTTCCCATATTATAAGCCACATATCCGCGGCAATTCTCGCCGCGATGAGGCATGGAAAACTCGGCAAAAATGCTGCTCGATTCCCTGCTCTGATAAAACGGCCAGTTTTCTCCCGTTTCATACGTGCTGTCTTCCAGTACCGCGTACTCCGCCTGATACGATGTTCCGTTTCTGTCATAGAGAACCTGCCCAGTCAGATCACCCTGTCCGATCCATGCGCTCCCGCTCTCCCGGTAAGCAGGAAAGAGCTGCAACGCCTCTGTCCCCCGGAAACGTACAGCTTCTGTCCAACGGAAATGATGGATCACCTTCCATGTTCCTTCTTTTTCCAGTTCCACGGCAACCCCGCTGAGTCTCAGTTCCTTCTTTTCATATTCTCTCGAATACTGCGTATAGCCATCCTGTGAAACTGCAACTTCCGCTCCATCATTGATCGGATAATCATTTGTCTCAGTAAGAACCCGTCTCGCATTCCGGCATTCCAAGAGATCTTCCTCCTTCAGATCATCCAGGATCGTTTCCGGAAATCCAAGGGACAAAAGATGTGTCCGGATCTCCTCGCACTCCGCATTTGTCGTCGTCTCTTTCTCTGCCCAGTTCATATGGTACGAACCCAAAAATCCATATCCGATCAAAATCCCTACAGCCGTCACAAGAACAGCAGCCCACGCGCATTTTCCATTCGGGATCCGCTCCGGATATTCTTCCAGAATATATCCGGCTTTTTCCAGGCGTGCTGCCATACGACTGGTCGCCATAAGGATCTGGATATAGTTTGCCAGAAAAATAAGTCCAATGATAAGATCATTATAATTTCCGCCAGCGATATGCGCGAGACACGCGACAAGCGCATACCAGAGGATCATATGGATCAGATTGTTTTTTTCCGCCTTTTCACCACGTTTCTTTAATTCGATGGTTAAACCGTAAAAGAAACAGATAAAAATTAGCAGCGGCAAGATTCCAACGAGAATAGAAACGATCTTCCAAGCCTCTGCTGCTTCGATTCTTTCCCTGCCGATATATGTTCCAACGATCAGAAGGAATATCGTAAGAAGCAGTTTGATCCCAGCAAGCCCATATGCACTCCGAAACCATCGGTTTTCTCTCCTTAACCTCCGCAGTCCCAGAAAGATCATCAAAATACCGATCGAAGGCAGGATATAATTTAATAGAAGAAAGTTCAGCGTGATCACACACATTCCCATCCCAACCAGAATATTCTCATACGTCTGCTTCCAGAGACTTGTCTTTTGATCCACCAGCTTATTTCCACCGTTTTCATTCTGGTCTTTTGAGAGATGTTCAGCGTTTTCCTGCGGACTCTCTTTCACACTCTGCTTTTCTGCACTCTCCCAAAACGACTCCTGCATCCAGATTCTGGTATCCATGTGATCCCTCCCTTTTATCTCAGTCACGAAAACTCCCACCTCTTTCAGGTGGTATGTAACAGTAAATTTGTCTCGGTGGGCGTTAGGTCTCCGAACATCCGAAGTTTTTTCGTATCCACAACCGCCACAATCCAGTCCATATCATATTTCGACACGATCCAATCCCTCTATCTATAAATATACCATAACTTCTTCCGCTATCAATCCACCGCGCTTAGTTTTAAGAAAAATGTAATCTATGTGGCAATTTTATGGCATTCCGATTACATTCCTCTTACATTTTCTTACACTTTGTTGCATCATATTGTATTTTCTGATATTTTCTGATACTGTGAATTTAGCGAAAAGGAATATACCTTTTTATGTGACAGGAAATTCCTCAAACTTTTCTGTTACACATGAGAATTTTGCAACAAAAGTCAAGGTCCAGAAAGGAGTTTCTATGAATTTGAATCATCTGATCATCCCTATCACCATTGCAGTCATTCTGATTCTGATCCTTGTCCTCATCGCATGTGGATACGTGAAAGCTCCGCCGGATCAGGCCTATATTATTTCCGGTCTTAAGCATGACGCGAAGATCCTCATCGGACGTTCCGGAATCCGGATCCCGTTCTTTGAACGGATGGATCGCCTGTATCTCGGGCAGATGACCGTCGATATCAAGACGGAACAATCTGTTCCGACGAATGATTTCATTAATGTCAACGTGGACGCCGTTGCCAAGGTACGGATCACCCCATCTCAGGAAGGGATCCGTCTGGCAGCAAAAAACTTCTTAAATAAGAAACCCGAGGATATCACCATGGATCTCCAGGATTCCCTTCAGGGAAACATGCGTGAGATCATCGGTACTCTTTCCTTAAAGGAGATCAACACTGACCGTGATTCCTTCTCCGATCAGGTTATGTTAAAGGCATCCAAGGACATGGATAAGCTGGGAATCGAGATCCTGTCCTGTAATATCCAGAATGTCACTGACGACAATGGATTGATCCGGGATCTTGGTGCCGACAATACCTCAAAGATCAAGAAAGACGCTGCGATCGCAAAAGCCCAGGCAGACCGCGATATCGCTATCGCCCAGGCAGAAGCGAACAAATCTGCCAACGATGCCCGCGTACTTGCAGAGACAGAGATCGCAGAGAAAAATAATGAGCTGGAGATCCGTAAGTCAGAGCTTCAGAAGCACTCCGATACAAAGAAAGCGGAAGCAGATGCCGCGTATGAGATCCAGAAGCAGGAACAGGAAAAAACGATCCAGACAGCTACCGTGAATGCCCAGATCGCAAAGGCAGAGCGCGAAGCAGAACTTCGGAAGCAGGAAGTTGCCGTACAGCAGCAGCAGTTAGACGCGGAAGTCAACAAGAAAGCCGATGCGGAACGCTACAAGGTCGAGCAGGAAGCGGCGGCGATGCTTGCAAAACGCCAGCGTGAAGCGGAAGCCAGAAAATATGAGTTAGAAAAAGAAGCGGAAGCCATGCGTACAAAGGCAGATGCAGCAAGATATCAGGCGGAGCAGGAAGCCGCCGGAATCCGTGCCCGCGGTGAGGCGGAGGCAGCAGCGATCCAGGCAAAGGCCGTCGCGGAGGCGGAAGGTATGGAGAAAAAAGCGGAAGCTTACGCGAAGTACAATAACGCTGCTATCGTCGAGATGTTAGTAGGCATCATGCCGCAGATGGCCGCAGAGATCGCGAAGCCATTGTCCTCTATCGACAAGGTCAATATCTACGGAACCGGCGGTGTAAACGGCACAAACGGAAGCGGAGTCAGCGAGATCTCCGGAAATACGGCGGCTGTCATGCAGCAGGTATTCGACACTATGTCCGAGGCCACCGGTGTGGATTTTAGGGACATTCTGAAGGCACAGACATATGATGCGAAGGTGAACCGGAACATTAATGTCAGCGGACTTACGATCCCGGCTGTACATAGTGAACAAAACACAGTTCCCGCAGCCGCAGGATCTGAAACCGATACTTCCGTTTTAAGTTCCGGAACGGGTGATTCAGCAATGCCGTCCACACCGGCCGCAGAAACAGTTCCGGAGAATCATACACCGTAATTACATTTTATAGTCCCGCTCTTTACTCAACTTAGTAAGTGTTGACTTACAGACTGATTCCAATCGTCATACCCATACTCCCCCTACTTACTCCCCGGCAGTGCCTCTCACAGGACACTGCCGGGGGCTTTTAATATAGGAGACGATCCACACAGCCCCACACACAGAACCTGCTGCAAGCAGCTTGTTCGGACGCTCCATAAAATGAATGTGCCCTGGCATATTCTCGCGCCCCGCGCGGTCGCTTGTGACAATCTACATCCTCGCGCGAGTGCATATCATTGGCACGTGAGTGCCTTTTTATATAACAGGGAATTCTTCGGAATTTCCTATTACTCAAAAAAAGACACCCGCCTCCGGCCATCTCTGACCGGAAAGCAGGTGTCTCTATAAGGGAAACATAAAAAATTGTGAAGCTGTTATTACAGCACAACACCGTCTTTAAAGATGGAGATTTCGCGGAAGCCTTTCTCCTCAGCCTTTGTCTGTTTTCCGCCGGCAACCTCGATCACAAGCTGCAGAAGTCTCTTTGCAGCGTCATCGATGGTCTCGCCGTCAGCGATCGGACCGGCATCGAAGTCGATCCAGCCTTTCTTTCTCTCCGCAAGCTGGCTGTTTGTCGCCAGTTTTAAGGTCGGAGCCGGTGCACCAAACGGTGTTCCGCGACCTGTTGTGAACAGGATCATGTGCGCTCCGGCAGCCGTCATGGCTGTTGCAGATACCAGATCATTGCCCGGTCCGTAAAGCATATTAAGTCCCTTTGTGACAACAGGATCACCGTAGCCGATAACGTCCATGATCGGGGCTGTACCGCCCTTCTGGACACATCCACAGGATTTATCCTCAAGAGTGGTGATACCGCCCTGCTTGTTACCCGGACTCGGATTATCGTAAACCACCTCGTGGTGGCTGATAAAGTAGTTCTTGAAGCCGTTGATCATGTTGACGGCTTTGTCGAATACTTCTTTATTTACACAGCGGTTCATTAAGAAACCTTCCGCTCCGAACATCTCCGGAACCTCTGTAAGCACAGTAGAACCGCCTCTGGCTGCCATCATATCGCTGAAACGTCCGACAGTCGGGTTTGCGGTGATGCCGGAAAGTCCGTCGGAGCCTCCGCACTTCATGCCGACAACAAGCTCACTGACCGGGATCGGCTCTCTCTCAAACTGCGCCGCGTATGCGGAACATTCCTCAAGAAGCTTTCTTCCTGCCTCAAACTCATCATCCACTTCCTGACAGGTCAGGAATTTTACACGATCATGGTCGTAATCGCCAAGCTCTTCCAGGAACTGCTCGTGGGTCAGGTTCTCACAGCCAAGTCCCAATACGAGAACTGCGGCTGCGTTCGGATGACGGACAAGGGCTGCCAAAAGCTTTCTTGTCTGTGCATGATCTGCCCCTGTCTGGCTGCAGCCGAACGGATGCGGGAATGTATAGAGTCCGTCAATGGTGCCTTTCACAAGATCCTGATTGTCGCGGACCATTTTCTTTGCGATATCATTGACACAGCCTACGGTCGGGATGATCCAGATCTCATTGCGGATCGCCGCGCGGCCGTCTTTTCTGCGGAATCCCATAAAGGTCTCCGGCTCCACTTTTTCCGGGAAGTTGAGGGACGGAGTATAGGTATACTCCATCTCTCCTTCCAGATTTGTCTTCACGTTGTGGGTGTGCATCCATGCACCGGCCTCTGCGTCTGCTGTCGCATGACCGATGGCAAAGCCGTATTTGATGATATTCTCACCGTTTTTGATCGGTTTTAACGCGATCTTGTGGCCCTGTGGGATGTCCTCAAGGGCTGTCACTGTGATACCGCCGGCAGTGACCTCCTCACCCTTTTTGATCGGGTGAAGAGCGACCGCTACGTTATCCAGTCTGGAAATCTGAATTACTTTCATATGTTAATTAAAGGCAGCTTGCAAATGCAGCCTTTGCTCCTTCCGTGCGAATCTTCTTAAGGTCGGCGACAACCTTCTCCTCAAGACCAGCGATCTTTGTGAGATCCTGATCCCACATCTTCTCGTTAGTGAGAACTGCGTTTACAAGAGCCTCTGCGGAGTCATCCTTGTGCGCATAGTAGAACTCAAGAGCCCATCTGTCATCGCTTACGGTGTACTCGTTGCCGGCCGGACGCTTGCAAACAAGACCTGCGTCTGTCAAAGCCTGGATATCATTGCTGTAGAATGCGATATAAGCTGCTAAGGACATGGTCAGGCACTCCGGAAGCTTGCCTGTCTCTTTGATGTACTCAAGGAAGGACGGCATGTTTCTTGCTTTCCACTTAGATGTGGAGTTTAAGGAGATGCTCATTAACTCATGGTCAACGAACGGGTTGTTGAAACGATCCTGTACTGCGGATGCGAACTGCATTAAGTCGTTCTTGTCAAGCGGAAGTGTCGGGATAACCTCATCGTAGAGCATCTTGTTCATGAAGCCCTTGATGACCTCGTCATGCATACAGTCACGAACGATGTTCTCGCCTGCAAGGTAAGCGCCGAGTACGAAACCTGTGTGAGCGCCGTTTAAGATTCTAACTTTTCTCTTCTTGTACGGGCTCATATCCGGTGTTACGAATACTTTGTCAAGAAGTCCTGCTTTCTTGAACGGAAGAATGTCGTTTAACTTCTCATCGCCTTCGATGACCCAGACGCCGAATACCTCGCCGACATCTGTAAGCGGGTCAGCGTAGCCGTTCTTCTGCTCAAGCTCAGCAACTTCGTTTGCGTCTTTGATACGGCCCGGAACGATACGGTCTACTAAGGAACCGCAGAAGGTGCAGTCTTCATTTACGTACTTCTTGAATCCGTCCTCAAGTCCCCACTGCTCGATGTACTGGTTTACGCACTTTAAGAGCTCTTTACCGTTGTTGTCGATCAGCTCGCAGGCAAGCATGATGATACCTTTCTTTCCTGCTTTGTAACGATGATAGAGAACCTGAGTTAATTTTGCCGGGAAGCTGGACGGCGGGCAGTCATCCTGTTTGCAGGACGGATCATACTGGATACCGGCCTCTGTTGTGTTGGAAACGATGATCTCAAGGTCGTCGCTTGCAGCAACCTCCATCATCTTCTCGTAATCCTCTTTCTCATACGGGTTTAAGCAGCGGTTTACGCTGGAGATCACTCTCTTAGCGTCTACCTTCTGTCCGTTCTCGCTTCCGCGAAGGTACAGTGTGTAGAGACCTTCCTGCTCGTTGATCATCTTTGCAAGACCTGGAGCGATCGGCTGTACCAGGCAGCATTTTCCGTTCCAGCCTGCTTTCTCATTTGCAAGGTCGAACCAGTAATCTACGAAAGCACGAAGGAAATTTCCCTCACCGAACTGAAGAACTTTCTCCGGTGCGTCTTTTAATACATATCCATCATAACCAGATTTTTTGAGAACATCATAATTTAAGCGTTCCATAATAATTTCCTTTCTTCATATAAAAGAATTCATGGTATATAAATCAAAACTGCCAGACGGGGCATCATAGCGATCCCCATCTGGCAGCAAGTTTACCCTAATAGAACAAATTTACAAGGAATGTGGTAAACGGCTCGACCCAGGTAAGGAGCATCAGGTTGATAATAAGCAGAATGTAGAACGGTACTGCTTCTTTGATGAATGCCGCGGTCTTACACTTTGTAATAGAGCAGGTTACGAACATCAGGGTTCCCATAGGCGGTGATAATGCGCCGATGGCATTATTGAAGATGTAGATCATTGCGAACTGGATCTCATTGATTCCGTACTGTGCAGCAATCGGTGCAAGAAGCGGAACCAGAATGATCATAGAAGCATTACCTTCGATGAACATACCTACGATCAGTAAGAAGATGTTTACAACGATCAGGAATACATATTTGCTGTGGATGTTTGCAAGCATCCATGCTGTCAGCGCCTGCGGGATTCTCTCTTTTGTGAGGATCCAGGAGAATACAGACGCAGCAGATACGATGAGCATGATGGAAGCTGTCGTGCAGACAGTCTCCTTTAAGCCCTGGATCATATCCTTGATGTGCATCTCATGGTAGATAAAACCAAGGAATGCAGCGTAGAGGATCGCTACAGCTCCTGCCTCGGTAGCTGTAAAGATACCGATACGGATACCACCGATGATAATGATCGGAAGGAGCAGCGGCAGGATCGCCGGTTTTAAAGCAGTCCAGAATTTGGACCAGGTTAATTTTTCTGTTGTTAAAAGACCATAGCCACGTTTCTTGGAGATCACTCCTACAAGGATCATCATGGAAACGCAGAGAAGACCTCCGACACCGAAACCGGAAATAAACAGTTTACCGATGGAAACGTTCGCGATACATCCGTAAAGGATCATTGCGATTCCCGGCGGGATCAGCGGTGTGATCATGGAGGAAGCGGCTGTTACAACACTGGAAAACTCCAGAGAGAAGCCCTTCTTTGTCATCTCCGGAACCATCATTTTGGACTCCATCGCTGCATCGGCGATGTTGGATCCGGAAAGTCCGCCCATAACGGTGGATAAAAGTACGTTTACCTGTGCGAGACCGCCAGGAAGACGTCCTGTTACAACCTCACAGAAATCCATGATCCTCTTTGTAACACCGGTGTAGTTCATGAAGATACCGGCACAAACGAAAAACGGGATCGCCATAAGGGAAATTTTCTCAGTACCAATGATTGCCTGCTGGGCAAAGATAACGGTATTGATTCCCGGGTTCATAACGAAGTAAACCATGGAACCGCCGAGGACGGCAATAAATACCGGAACCTTGAAGAAAAGAAGGACCAGCATCACAATTGCAGATAACATTAACACATTACTCATTGCTGCTTGCTGCCTCCTTTGCCTCAGATTTTACGCCGTGGAACAGGGCGTAGAAATAGCTGATGATCATATCAAAATAGGATACGATCGCGATACCGTATACCCAGGAATACGGAATTTTTAACATACTGGTGGAACGTCCGCTCTTTACGAACACCTGGATGAAACCGATACTCTGCATGAACAGATATCCGATTACGACTACAACTACGATGGAAATCAGGATTTCCATGATCTTCTGCATGCTCTTCGGCATCAGGTCGACGATCATCTCGATCGCAACATGGTTGCCGGAGCGGAATGCTGCACCTGCGCCTGCAAATACGATCCAGACCATACATGAGGTCTGAACCTCCTCAAGCCATGTAAATGGCGCGTTGAAGATATATCTCCATACAACGCCGAGGAATGTCAGGACGATCAGGATCGCAAGAATAATGGAAGCGACAACGATGTCAATGTTCATCAGGATCGCTGAAGCTTTATTTTCTTTCTTCTCCATAGATTTTCAGACTCCTATCAGGGAAACTGCCCCGGCGGACAGATCCGCCGGGAACAGTTACTTTATGCATTTACTGCAAAATGGATTATTCAGCACCCATAGCCTTTTTAACTGTGTCATAGAGGCCATCGCTCCAGCCAAAGTCAGCACCCATCTCATAGAACGGCTGTGCTTTCTCCTTGAATCCGGCAAGAACTTCCTCGGACGGCTCAACAACAGTTACGCCTTCGTCTTTCATCTTCTGAAGGTACTCAGCGTCAGCAGCCTGCTGTACTTCGTTGTTGTACTCACCAGCTTCTTCTGCTGTCTCAAGTAACCATGTCTGCTGCTCTTCCGGAAGGCTGTTGAACCAGTCAGCGGATACAACCCATGTTGTGAAGTTCTTTACATGTCCGTCAAGGATTAAGTATTTAGCAACCTCGTGAAGCTTTCTGCCGTACAGAGTTGCGAGCGGGTTCTCAGCACCGTCGATGGTCTTTGTCTGAAGAGCCTGATAAACATCTCCAAGTGCCATACCTGTGGATGTTGCGCCAAGTACATCGAAGCCCTTGGACTGGATCTCGTTGGACGGAACACGGATCTTTAATCCCTTTAAGTCATCAACTGTGTTGACCGGAACGTTTGTAAGAGTATGTCTCTCACCGTAGATCCAGTTGGAAGCGATGATCTTTAAGCCTTTTTCTTCAAGCTTGTCACACTGCTCTTTGTACCAGTCGGAATCAACCAGTTTCCAAACCTGATCCCAGGAATCGAACAGGAACGGTCCGAATACGATACCGAAATCCGGTACACCGTAGTCAGCGTAGAAAGCACCGTCTGCAAGTGTGCAGACATTCTCGCCGAGAAGCATGGAGTCGATTAAGGAAGACTTATCACCAAGCTGGGAATCCGGGTAGATCTCGATTGCCATCTTGCCGCCGGATTTTTCTTTGATGATCTCCTGAGCTTTCTCCCAGCCCTGTCCAACCGGCTCGGAAATGGAGTTCTCGAAAGCGACCTGAAGAACTGTCTCAGCATCGGAAGAACCGTTATCTGCTGCAGCTGCTGTAGTATCTGCTGCTGCGGCTGCTGTTGTCTCAGCTGCCTTTGTTGTCTCTGTTGTGGAAGAACTGCTTCCGCAAGCGGTAAGTGTTGTTGCTGCCATAGCACCTGCCATGGTTAATGCCATAACTTTTTTGAGTTTCATAATGTTTCCCTCCGTTTTTTGTTTTAAAAACATTTATCCGGTCCTCTGCCCGATCCCCATCAGGCAGAAAACCTCGCACCCCGTTTCCCGGGGAAAGCTTCATGATTTTTGATTATTTGGAAATCTTGGAAAAATCAAATACAACCTTTAACATATTGCCCGGGTTGTGCGCAAAGTCATCGAATGCCTTTGCAGCATCATCAAACGCATATGTATTTGTGATGATCTTGTGGAGCGGTGCCTTGCCTGCGTTCACGATATCGATCAGCTCTAAGAAGTCCTTCTTTAATGCGTTTCTGGAACCGAAGACATTTAATTCCTTCTTCTGGATCAGTGTGAAGTTGAAGTCAAGGTTCTTCTTGCCGACTCCGATCAGAACCATGCGTCCACCGAAGCAGCAGGCATCGATACAGTTCTGGAATGTGGACGGAAGACCAACTGCCTCGATCGTTACATCAAAGCCGTTGCCGTTTGTGATCTCAGCAACACCTTTCTCGAAGTTTTCCGGAGAATCATTTAATAAGGTTCCGTCAACACCGAAGTCCTTCGCCATCTCAAGCTTACCTGCGGATACATCGGAGATGTAAACGGTAGCGCCCTTCGCTTTTGCTGCGATCGCTGCGAGAACACCGATGGTACCGGCGCCGACTACAAGGACTTTGTCTCCCTCTTTTACATTTGCACGGCTCACACCATGGTAGCTGATGCAGAACGGCTCGATTGCTGCAAGTGTCTTAGCGTCCATTCCCTTACCGTCATACACACGCTCGATCGGCATTGTGATGTACTCCTGGAAAGCACCGTCTCTCTGACATCCCATTGTCTGGTTGTCCATACATGCGTTTACGATTCCGTGCTCGCAGGAATAGCAGTGTCCGCAGTTGAAGTACGGGTTGCAGGTTACGATCATTCCCGGCTTGATGCCATACGCGTTGTTCTCATCTGCCTCGATAACCTCAGCGGAGAACTCGTGGCCCGGGATTCTCGGGTAATCAAAATATGCGAATGTTCCACGGTAGGAACCAAGATCGCTTCCGCAGATTCCACCATAAAGGATCTTTAATAAAACTTCTCCTTCTTTTCTTACCGGCATCTCTACATCTTTAATAGAAACCTGACCCGGTGCGTCAATATACATTGCTTTCATCGTTGTTTCCTCCTTAATTTTACGATTTTTGCTTTCTGTATAGTTTTTCAAAATTAAATCTGTTGTATTCTTTGTTGTATACAACAGATTATAGTACTTTTTACACCAATGTCAATAAGTGTTAAGAAATTTGCACCACTTTTGACTTTTTCAACAAAATCGAGCTTTTTGGCTTGTGCAAAACGCCAATTGACGTTTTTAGCAAAAACCGTCGACATCTGCTTGAAAACGATTTTGTTTTGTGTTAGTATGAATCTATATATTTTTTTATTGAGAAGAAAAAGACAGGAGTCCATTATGCCTAAAATAAACCTGAAAACCCTGGCGTACAATACGATCCGTTCCAAGATCGTCACTTGTCAATATGCGCCGGGTACTTTTTTGAATGAAGAACAGCTTACCACTGAATTATCTCTAAGCCGTACCCCGGTACGGGACGCGCTTGGACGCCTTGAACAGGAAGGTCTCCTCGAGATCCGGCCGAAATGCGGAATTCTCGTCCGTCCGCTGACATTGAACGACATCGATATGATTTTTGAGGTCCGTATGATGTATGAGCCATACGTGCTGATCCACTACGGCTCGAATCTCCCGACCTCCGCTTTAAAGGAATTCTATGATATCTTCCAGAAATGGGATCCGAGCAAGGAGCTTTACCGGGATAAGGATTCATTCTATGACCTCGACTACCGGTTCCATGCACTGATCATGTCCGCATGCCCGAACGAATTTCTGAACAGAAGCTACGATGCGATCCAGACGCAGAATGAGCGATTCCGCTATATGACAGGAAATGTTTCCAATTTCCGTCTGGAAGCAACCTTCAAGGAGCATATGGCGATCGTAGAACCGTGCCTGAAGGGTGACTGGGAAAAAGCCGCCGAGCAGCTCCGCTACCATCTGGAGCGCTCCAAAGCTTCCGCGTTCCAGCTCGTAGCAAATACAGCTGCCGAGTCCGGAAGTATGGCGCAGCAGTTTTCATTGTAAGAAACCGGCAATTTAATCGATGTATTTTTTTCAAAAGTGTGCACAAAAAGCAGATCTGTTTTCAGGTCTGTTTTTTATACCTCACAGCATTATCTCCGACGTAAAATCCCCCTAAACAGACTCAGTTTATTTGCTGTGTCTGCTTAGGGGGAATATCATTCCAGATTCAACTTTTTCTATTCTTAATTTTTACAATCTCATTTTTTAATATAACCGGACTTTACAGAGTCATTTCTCACTCTATAAGCGTTTCCCAATGAGTTCCGTCAGTTCCTCAAACGTTGCAACCGCATTGATATCATTTCTCAGCGCCGCGGAATTCGGATATCCAGCCGTATACCAGGCGACATGTTTCCGCATCTCGCGCATTCCGGCAAGCTCTCCCTTAAATTCCAGCATCATCTGTCCATGGCGCAGGATCATGGCTTTCAGCTCTTCGACTGATGGTCTCGGGAGAAGCTCCCCGGTATCGAGGTAGTGGGTGATCTGCTTAAAGATCCACGGATTTCCCTTCGCTCCGCGCGCAACCATGATCCCGTCACAGCCGGTCTCCTCGACAAGCCGCTTCGCATCCTGCGGAGTAAATACATCGCCGTTTCCAATCACCGGGATCTTCACTGCGTTTTTGACCTCGCGGATAATGTTCCAGTCAGCTTTTCCGGAGTAATACTGCTCTCTCGTTCTTCCATGGACGGCAACTGCCGCCACTCCGGCGCTCTCCGCGATCTTTGCGATCTCGACTGCATTGATGCAGGTATCGTCAAAACCTTTGCGGAATTTCACCGTCACCGGCTTTTTTACAGCTTTTACAAGCTTTGTGAGGATCTCCTCCACCAGTTTCGGATTCTTCATGAGCGCTGAACCTTCACCATTCTTTACGATCTTCGGCACCGGACAGCCCATGTTGATATCAAAGATATCGTACGGTCCATCCTCAAGACTTGCTGCGATGTCCGCCACGATATCGGGGTCTGAGCCAAAGAGCTGCAGGGAGACCGGGCGTTCCCGGTCATCAACCTTTAAAAGTTCCTGCGTATTCTTATTTTTATAGAGGATTGCCTTCGCGCTCACCATCTCCATGCACACCAGTCCGGCGCCCTGCTCTCTGCAGAGGATCCGGTACGGCATGTCCGTGACGCCCGCCATCGGGGCAAGGATCACATTGTTTTCCAGTTCCACATTTCCGATCTTTAACTTCATTGAATTAAAACTCCCTCTGCGTTTACGTACCGTGCATCCGGTGTATAAGCATTCGTCAGCATGTCCCCGTTTGGTTTCTGGAAGTAATACCAGTTTCCCTGGGTATTGACCCATCCGTATGCCATCGTTCCGTCCGTATTCAGGAAATAATATTTTCCTTCTTTCAAAAGCCAGCCTGTCTGCATGGCTCCTTTGCTGTTTAAATAGTACCAGTTTTCATTGACATTCTGCCAGCCCGTCTGCATGATCCCGTACATGTCGAGCAGATACGTTTTACCATCGACATAGGCCCACTGACTGGAGACAGGATTTCCGTCCGGCTTGTACAGCGCCCATTTTCCATCGGCCCGCTGACGCCAGCTGCCGCCCCGGTAGGTGTTGTGAATGTAAGTCGTGCTGTTTTCCGTCTTCGCGTACTGATTCGCAGCCTCATTTCCCGGGCCCTTGGAATAGGCATAGTCCTTTTCACTGTCGATCCCGCCGCCAGGATTGGAACCCGTTCCTCCGGGACCGATGTTTGAGGTCCATCCGTTGTTGTAGGCAGGATTGTTTTCCGGCTGTTCCTGGTAGATCTGAATATTATAATTTTCCATGCCGGGGCCTAGATTAAAAGCATAGGATCTCACGCCGGTCGTGCAAAAAGCCGCTGCTGTGACAAAGGCGAAGACGGCTGCCGCCGCCATTTTTCTCATTCTCTTTGCCACTGCATGTTTCTTCTCGCCATCCGGTCTGTCCGTGTTTAATTCGAAAAACATACTTTCCGGTCTGCTGCCGTGCCAATTTTTTCTTCTCATACCGTGTCCTCCGATACGGGTATTATTTGTTGCTGTCCACCCCTTAACAACCGCATTTTATGATATCGAAACAGCCATTTTCGTAGAAAAATATCATTTTATTGCAGTCAGCGCAACAGATGCGCAGGTCTGTCCGAGTTGCAGTACACGGTCACTCTTCCTTTCCCAGCTCATCCTCAAGCTTGTCGCCTAAAAATACCACGCGGTAGAATAATTCCAGGGATTCCAGAAGTTCCTTCTTCTCCCTCTGATACTGGCGGATCTTCAGACCGCTGCCGATCTCATCGAAGAGATAATCCTGGTCCTCCGCCTCCACGCGGAACTCGAGATTTCCTTCCGGAGTAAACTCCAGGAAAAGGATCCCTCCTACATCCTCGGTAAAGAGAACGCACATGATCTGCAGCTCTTTTTTGATGTTCTCCGGGAGAAGTTTGAACTTCTCATTGAAATAATATTTCTGCTGGTAAGAGTTTGCGCCGCAGAGGATGATGTTTTCCTGGGCGTTCTGTTTCTGATTATTTTCTGCCATGGTCTGTCATTACTCCATTTCTGTTTTATACTGTGACGATCTGTTTTCCCTGTATCATCATAAGTTTTTCTGCTTTGATAATATCCTGTTCTGCGCTCTGCACACATAAGTCCCATCCACTGCTTATTACTTTACATAATAGGAGCAGGGGACTTCCCTGATCTTATTAAACTTATGTACCTGCCCACGATCCTGAAAAGCATTATAAATACTTTAAAATATCTGAGATGTGATCGATATGATAATCCGCCTTGCTCTGGTCAAACCCGAAGCGGTCATCCTTCAGCCCCGCGATGGACATCCCGGCGCGGTACGCCGCCTCGATCCCCACGGTCGAATCCTCCACCACAAAGCACTCGTCCTCCCGGACTCCGAGAATATTCGCCGTGTAGTGATAGATCTCCGGGTTTGGTTTGCTCTGCTTGAACTGTTTTCCGCTAACGATGAGGTCAAATTCCGGGCGCATGCCAACCTCTTCAACGATCCTGGAGATCAGCTTTGGTCCGGTCGACGATACAAGTGCGACGATATATCCCCTGCGTTTTAATTCCTGCACCGTTGTCTTCATCTCCGGGCGAAAGATCTTCCGGTAATCGATCTGGCTGTAGATATCCCGGTCCGCCCACTCTCTGATCAGCGTTTCCCAGTTTTCCCCGTTATTGACGGCCTGCTCCATGACAGTCCAGCTGTCCTGTCTGCTCCGTCCCACCATCGGGTTGATATCTTCCATTTTCACCGCCGGATTCTTCTCCTTCGCGAATTCCAGCAGATACTTCATATATACAAATTCACTGTCTACCATGACACCGTCCATATCAAAAAGGACGGCGCGGATCGGGCGTGTGATCTTCATTTATTGTTCCTCTCCTGTTACATTCCACAAATCGGATTTTCCAATTCGAAAGCTCCGTATCAAACAATTCCGCCTGTGGATCCTGCTTTTTTCAAATGTCTGCTCTTTTCTCATTTCCGGAGCAGTTTTTCAACCGTTTATCTCCAACGCATGATTACCTGCAGAACCCGCCACCGGCAGTTCCCTGCAGATACATGGCACAGAAAAGAAAAAGGCGGCCTACGATCAAGCCGCCTATATTCTATCGTATTTCCCTCTATTTTGCAATAAGTCCGCGCATTTTCAGATAGTCGATCACGCACTCCACCATCTCATCGTAGGAAAGTTTTGTGGTATTGATCATCAGATCATAGTTTTCCAGATTCTCCCAGCTCTTTCCGGTATAATAACGGTAGTAATCACGGCGTTCCCGGTCGATCCGTTTGATATTCTTTAAGATATCTTCCTCCGGGAAATATCCCTTTTCACGGACCTTGTTGATCCTCTCCTCGATCTCTGCGTACACGAAGATCCGGACAAGATTTTCCGTCCCGTCGAGAACATAGTCGGCGCACCGGCCGATAATAATGCAGGATTCCTCCTGCGCCAGTTTCCGGATGACCGATGACTGAAACCGGAACAGGTTATCGGAAGAGATCAGGTCAGAACCCAATGACGGGGTTCCATTCTCCGGGATCAGGGAATGGATGATCCGGTATAACAGCTTATTTCCGGCCTTTTCATCCGCCAGGTGGAAATAACTCTCGCGGATTCCGCTCTCCTCGGAAGTCATCTTTAAGATCTCCTTATCGTAAACATGGAGCCCAAGACGCTCACCGAGACGCTTCGCCATCTCCGCTCCGCCGCTTCCGTACTGTCTTCCGACCGTGATCACAAATTTTTTATTCTCAGCCATAGATGCCTCCTTCTTCCCCTTCTGCCTTTCGGCAGTTGTACCTGAAAAAACGTGGGAATACTTTTTATTCTATCTGTATTTTAACATATCTCCGCAGGAATTTTAAGTCTTTTTTGCGATATTTTCAGTGTTTTTCAAGTTTTAACAAGTAATGTCGGATATCCCAGCTTTCGAAGCTCCTGCTCCTGCCGCACAGCGTTTTCCATGTTCCGGAATGCCCCTGCGCGGACATAGTAAAATCCATCCTTAAAAGTCATGAACGCAGGGAAGCCCTGAGCTTTCAGCCGTTCCACCTCCCGTTCCGCGTTGGTCCGCACCCGGTAGATCCCGGTCTGCACCATATAGAATCCCGGCTCCTCCACATCTGACGTCTGCTTTTCCTGCTCCGCAAACGTCCGCACGATTCCATCCGCGATCGCATCTGCGGTCTGTCTCATATTTGCATCGAAGAAATCATTGTCGTTCTCATTATCGATAAATCCAACCTCCACGAGAACCGCCGGAAGCGCCGTGTCCCTGAGGACTACGAGATTTGGCCGCTCGCTGATCCCCAAGTCTTTCCAGCCTGTCTTTGCAAGTTCCTTATTGATATTCCTCGCAAACGTCTCTGCATCGCCGCCCCTCCCGAAGATCAGACTCATCGTCCCGGAACCTGTTCCCGGCACCGGCATGGCATTCCGGTGAATGGATAAAAACAAATCTGCCGCAGACCTGTTCCCGATTTCCGCCTTCTCATATGGACTGTTGTATATATCACCGATCCTCGTGTACTCCACCCGGATTCCGCGCTGTTCCAGAGCATTTCCGATATCATAGGCCAATGCCAGCGTATCGTCTTTCTCCCGTCTGTTCCCATATACCGCTCCCGGATCACTTCCGCCATGTCCCGGATCAATAATGACACTGTTCTGCTTTGCCAAAATTATTCTCCCTTTTTCATACATTTATGATATCATATTCATAAATTACCAGACCTGCGCCATCCATGTCTTAAAACTTTTTCTGGCAATCTCACGAAAGGATCTCATTACTATGCTAATCGTATTCAACCAGATGATAAGTCTCTTTCTCTTAATGCTCACCGGTTATCTCGCCAATCGCTTCGGCGTGATCGATAAGACCTTTGAGTCGAAGGTCTCCCGTTTTATCGTCAATATCTCCTTGCCGGCAACGATCTTAAACGCGGTTACCGGATCAGACATGCCCCATGATCAGGAGATGCTGCCGATCTTTATTGCAGCGGTCTCCATCTTCCTGGTGGCCCATGTGGTCTGCCATTTCATCCAGAAGATCATCCGCTGGAATCCGACCTATGAGCTCATGCTGAACTACAGCAACCTCGGCTTCATGGGAATCCCGATCATCTCCACACTCTACGGTGGGGAATATGTGCTTCATGTATCGATCTTCATGATGACCTTCAATCTGAGCCTGTTCAGCTACGGGGTATATCTGTTATCAAGAGATGCCTCCGAAAACAGATCCATTTCTGCCGCTGCAGCTTCAGGAAAAGTACTCTCGCAGAGTCCAGATTCCGCTTCAGAATCCGGTCAAAAAACATCCGGTTTCAGCGTCAAAAAGCTGCTCTCCCCTGGAATCCTCTCTGCATTTCTCGCGATCGGCATCTATCTTCTGGATATCCGCCTCCCGCAGCATGCAGTCAGCCTCTTTTCCACCGTCGGCGCCACAACGACACCGCTCGCGATGATCGTCATCGGTTCCACGCTGGCAGGAGTAAAGTTTTCCACGGTATTTACCGACAAGGAATTATACCTTTTTTCCTTCCTGAAACTCCTGGTCCTTCCGCTGATCACGTTCTTTGTCCTGAGATTCTTCATCAAGGACCGCACGCTCTTAGAGATTTCCACGATTCTCTCCGGCTGCCCGATCGCCGGAAATGTGTCAATGCTCTGTATGGAATACAACCGGGATGTGACTCTTGTTTCAAAAGGAATCTGCATCTCCACTCTGCTTTCCATGATCTCGATCCCTGTCGTGGCAGCGCTGGTCGCAGTCCTGTAACGTACGACAGCCAAAAAGACATCCGAATGAGAAATACACATGGTATCTCCCATCCGGATGTCTTTTTTATTCTTTAGTATGTATTCTATTCCTGAATCTGCACGCCTCTCGGACCTACATGGGTGGCAAATACGACCTGAGTGCTGGTCTTGCCGAACTTCTGAAGCTGTCCGAGGAAGGTATCGAGCTGCATCGTGCTCTCGAACGCGACTTTCATGATCACGGAGAACTCCCCGGTCACGCTGCTGCATTCTAAGATATTCGGGATCCCTTCCGCATAGTGATAGAATTTCTGCTTATCCTCCGGAAGCACATTGAGGTTGATGAACGCAAGGATGTGATATCCGAGTTTCATCGGGTCGATCTGTGCCTGGTAGGACGTGATGATCCCATCTTTCTCCAGTTTTTCAATTCGCGCCGAAACCGCAGGGGAAGAAAGAAACGTCTTCTCCGCGATCATTTTCAGGGATGCTCTCGCATTGTGCTGCAGGATCTGCAGAATTTCGCGATCAATATGATCCATAATTCTCTCCTTTGTCCCGGTTTTCAGGTTTTTGTATTGTGTCACATGTCCGGAACTTCTTCTCTATATACAGATAACCGCCCAGTGGCTCCGCGTTGCTGCGGTATATGACCACCGGTCAATTACTGGGTTCGTATTTTATCCGCGCTTACCGTGCGCGTCTTTGCAGGCACGAGTGTACTCAGATCTCTCCGTGAAATACTTCCGCTGCCGGTCCTGCCATAAATACCGTGTCTTTTTCTCTGTCCCAGCGGATCAGAAGATCGCCGCCGAGCAGAGTCACGCGGACTTCGTCATCGGTAAGACCATTTAAGATGCACGCAACCACAGTCGCACATGCACCTGTTCCGCATGCCAGAGTCTCTCCGGAGCCGCGCTCCCAGACACGCATATTGACATGTCCGCGGTCCACAACCTCCACAAATTCTGTATTGGTGCGGTCCGGGAATCTCTCATGACTCTCAAAGGACGGACCGATCTTTTCGATCTCCAGATCCTTGATCCCGTCCATAAATACTACCGCATGCGGATTTCCCATGGAAACTCCGGTAAAGCGGTACTCTTTTCCGTCGACCGTGATCGGTTCTCCGATTTCAGACGTCGGAACCGGACGTCCCATATCCACCGTCACAAGTTCCACCTTTCCATCCTTTACTTTCATGGACAGGTGCTTGATCCCGGACGGAGTCTCCACGTCGATCTCCGGTTTATCTACGATCCCGTGATCATAGGCATATTTTCCTACACAGCGGATCCCGTTTCCGCACATGGCACCACGGGATCCGTCCAGATTATACATATCCATCTGGCAGTCCGCTACATCTGACGGTTTGATCAGGATCAGACCATCTGAACCGATCCCGAAGTGACGGTCGCTGACCATCTTTGCCGTCTCACAGGGATCTTCCACTGTCTCTTCAAAACAGTTTACATATACATAATCATTTCCGATGCCCTGCATCTTTGTGAATTTCATATCTTATTCTCCTATGTGCTCCATACCCTGCGCGAGGATCGTCTGGATGTGACCGTCCGCAAGAGAGTAGAGAACACTCTTTCCTTCCCTGCGGAACTTGACAAGGCGCATCTGTTTCAGGATCCGAAGCTGGTGGGAGATCGCGGACTGTCCCATTCCGAGAAGACTTGCGATGTCACACACACATAACTCCGACTGGCTGAGCGCATACAGGATCCTGATCCTCGTGGAATCTCCGAAGATCCGGAAAAATTCCGCAAGATTCTGGAGTTCCTCGCCTTCCGGCATCACGTCCATCACCTGTTTTACCACCTTGTCGTGGACATGAATAAACTCACAGTGCGGGGCGATCTTTTCGTCCTCTCTGATACTCATGTTCCTGCTCCTTTACTGCTGCCGCCCGCATCCCGCAGCCGGCAGTCATCTCCCGCAGTGATCAGCGCACGAGAAGTTTGCTCACCTCGTACTGCTCCTCCGGGATGTCTTTCTTCATATTTAACGCTTCCTGGATATCGAAATCTACAAATTTTCCGTCTTTGTAGGCAACGATCCGGTTGCTCTTTCCTTCCGAGAGAAGCTCCGCCGCGCGGGCTCCCATGATCGATGCGTACACACGGTCCTTACAGGTCGGGGTTCCGCCTCTCTGGATATGTCCGATGATCGTAGCTCTCGTCTCAATCCCAGTTGCCGCTTCGATCCTTCTCGCCATGGAAGTGGAGTGTCCGATTCCCTCAGCGTTGATGATAATGTGGTGTTTTTTGCCGCGCTTTCTGTTCTCGATGATCCGGTTGATCAGGTACTGCTCGTTTCCGTCATAGCGCTCCGGAAGAAGAATATCCTCCGCACCGTTTGCAATACCGCACCAGAGAGCGATATATCCGGCATTTCTTCCCATAACCTCGATGATACTGCATCGTTCATGGGATGTGGATGTATCACGGACTTTATCGATCGCTTCCATCGCCGTATTCACCGCGGTGTCGAAACCGATCGTATAGTCGGTACAGGCAATATCGAGGTCGATCGTTCCCGGAAGACCGATGGTGTTGATCCCGAGGGCGGAAAGCTTTCCGGCACCGCGGAAGGAACCGTCTCCTCCGATCACGACGATCCCGTCAATTCCATGTTTTCTGCAGACTTCGGCGCCGCGCTTCTGACCTTCCCCGGTCGTGAATTCCTCACAGCGGGCCGTGTAGAGGATTGTACCGCCGCGGTTGATCGTATCCGCAACGCTCACACTGTCCATATCTACGATTTCTTCCTGAAGGAGTCCGGCGTAACCACGCATGATCCCCTTTACCTTCAGTCCTTTATTGATAGCGGTTCTTACAACCGCACGAATTGCCGCGTTCATTCCAGGGGCATCGCCGCCGCTGGTCAATACTCCGATCGTTCTGACTTCTTTCTTTGCCATACTGGTTTTCCTCCAAAAAAGATTCTGTCGATCATTCGCCGTATACGTACATATTTTAATACACTTTCCCCTTCTTTTCAATGACCTTTTGCACAACCTTGACATTTTTTTCACCAAGGATCCGGTACAGACGCCCGAGGAGATCCGGCCCTGCAAGAACTGCCCAGTTTTCAGAAAGTCTCCGCATTTTCCGCTCTTCCTTTAAATACATGACAACCCGGTCTTTTCCATCGGAATCCCGGAGTGCCGCCATGACATCATCGATATGGCTCTCATAGAATGCCTGGTTCTCAAACTGCAGCCAGAGTTCATTCGGGATGTCCGTAAACGGGATCACTTCCTCGCAGATGAGCTTTCCGACCGGATCGTCGCCGATGGATGCCCGGCCGCGGACAAATACCTTGTTTTCCTCGGTAAATGCCGGACGGTTCTTCTCGTAGATCTTCGGGAACACGAGGACTTCCACTGTGCCCACAAGATCCTCGATCGTGATGAATGCCATGAGCTGGTTTGTCTTTGTAGTCTTTACCTTTTTCGACGTGATCATTCCGCCGATGACCACATTGGAATTATCCTCCACAACGGTCTTTCCGTCCTCGTCAACGACAAAGTCGGAGGTTTTTGCCGTCACATTTTTCTCCCAGAGTTCCCGGTACTCTTCCATCGGATGACCGCTAACGTAGATGCCGATCGTCTCTTTTTCGAAGGCTAACAGCGTCTGCTTGTCGTACTCACCCACGTTCGGGAACGTGATCTGGAAATTGTCCTTTTCTTCCTCCGGGGCGAGATCAAAAAAGCTAAGCTGGCCTTCCATGACCGTCTTTTTCTCCCTGGCTTTGCTCTCCAGCAGGTCTCCGGAGACGATGAGCTTCTGTTTTCTCGTTCCCGGAAGCGTGTCCAGGGCACCCGATTTTATGAAGCTCTCAAGTGTTCTCTTATTGACTTCCTTGTTCGACATTCTCGACACAAAATCGTCAAGACTCTTAAAGAGTCCGCCGTTCTCACGCTCAGCAATGATCACGTCCACAACGGCACGCCCCACACTCTTGATCGCGGAGAGTCCGTAGCGGATGCCGTTCCCCGATACGGAGAACCCGCTGTATCCCTCGTTGATATCCGGCGGCAGGATCGGAATTCCCATGTTCCGGCAAGCAAGGATATACTCGGAAACCTTCGTCGTGTTGTCCATCACGGAGGTCATGAGCGCTGCCATAAATTCCTTCGGATAGTAGAATTTCAAAAATGCCGTCTGATAAGCGACCACCGCGTAAGCTGCTGCATGGGACTTATTGAAGGCGTATTTCGCGAAGTCCGTCATGTCATCGTAGATCTGGTTCGCTGTCTTCTCATCGATGCCGTTCGCGATACAGCCCTTTACGCCCTCCTCGGCGTTTCCGTAGACGAAGTTCTGGCGCTCCTTCGCCATGACTGCCGCTTTTTTCTTCGACATGGCACGGCGCACAAGGTCACTTCGACCGAGCGTATATCCGGCCAGGTCTCTTACGATCTGCATAACCTGCTCCTGGTAGACGATACAGCCGTAGGTCGGCTTTAAGATCGGCTCCAGCTGCGGGCAGGTGTAGGTGATGGATGCCGGGTCATTTTTTCCCTTTAAATACTTCGGGATGAAATCCATTGGACCCGGACGGTAGAGGGAGATTCCGGCGATGATATCTTCCAGTGTTGTCGGCTTCAGTTCCTTCATGAAGGTCTTGAAGCCGCCGCTTTCCAGCTGGAACACGCCCTCGTTCTTTCCGGTCCCGAGAGAATCCATGACTTTTTTATCATCATAATCGATGTGTTCCAGATCAAGTTTCACACCATAGTCTTTCTCGATCATCTTCACAGCATCCTGGATCACGGTGAGCGTGCGCAGTCCCAGGAAGTCCATCTTTAAAAGTCCCAGTTCTTCCAGCGTCGTCATTGTAAACTGGGTCACGATCGTTCCGTCGGCGCCTCGCGATAACGGGACGTACTCATCGATGGAGGTCCTTGAGATCACGACGCCAGCCGCGTGCATCGAGGTGTGGCGCGGGAGTCCTTCCAGCCTCTTACTCATATCGATGAGCTTTTTCACCTGCTCATCCGACTCATAGAGCGCCTTCAGCTCCGGATTCTTCTGCAGCGCCAGATCGAGTGTGATGTTGAGTTCTGCCGGCACCATCTTCGACACCTGGTCACACAGGCTGTACGGAAGGTCCATGACACGGCCCACATCGCGGATCACACCGCGGGCCGCCAGGGTACCGAAGGTCACGATCTGAGCCACCTGGTCTTTTCCGTACTTTTCCACGACATAGTCGATGACTTCCTGACGGCGCTCGTAGCAGAAGTCCACGTCGATATCAGGCATGGAGACTCGTTCCGGGTTTAAGAAACGCTCAAAAAGTAGCTGGTAGCGGATCGGATCGATATCCGTGATCTTTAAGCAGTATGCCACGATACTTCCCGCCGCGGAACCTCGTCCTGGTCCCACCGCGATCCCGTGGGATTTCGCGAAGTTGATGAAGTCCCACACGATCAGGAAGTAGTCCACATATCCCATGCTCTTGATGGTTCCGAGTTCATAGTCGAGGCGCGCGCGGAGTGTCCCGTCATCATCCGGGTAGCGCAGTGCAAATCCTTCATCGCAGAGGTGGTTTAAATAGCCCCAGGAATCGTATCCATCCGGCACATCAAACCGCGGCAGTTTTGTGACGCCGAACTCGATCTCCACGTTGCAGCGTTCCGCGATCTTATGGGTGTTCTCGATCGCTTCCGGGGCATACGGGAAGAGCTGCCGCATCTCCTCCTCGGATTTTACATAGTACTGTCCGCCCTCGTAGCGCATACGGTTCTCATCGGAGACTTTCTTTCCCGTCTGGATGCAGAGCAGGATGTCGTGGGCCTCCCAGTCATCGGCGTTGATATAGTGGCAGTCGTTTGTCGCCACTAACGGGATGTTCAGTTCTTTTGAGAGGCGCATGATCCCCTGGTTGACCTGGCGCTGCAGCGGGATACCGTGGTCCTGGAGTTCCAGGAAATAGTTTCCCTCACCGAAGATCTCCAGGTGACGTTTTGCCGCCTCCTTTGCCTCCTCGTAAAGTCCTTTTTCCAGATATCTCGGAACTTCACCGGCCAGGCAGGCGCTCAGCGCGATGATCCCTTCGTGATACTCCCGCATGACCTCCTCATCAATCCGCGGTTTGTAGTAGAAGCCGTCCACAAAGCCTTTGGAGACGATCTTCATCAGGTTCTGGTAACCGGTATTGTTTTCCGCGAGAAGGACCAGATGGTAATACCGGTCCTCACCGTGAACGGTCTCCCGGTCAAATCTCGATCCGGGGGAGACGTACACCTCGCAGCCGATGATCGGTTTGATCCCCGCCGCGCGGGCCGCACGGTAAAAATCGATCACACCGTACATGACACCGTGATCGGTGATCGCCATGCTGTCCATGCCGAGTTCCTTCGCCCGGGCCGCCAGCTCTCCGATTTTACTGGATCCGTCCAGAAGACTGTACTCTGTATGGACGTGCAAGTGTGTAAATGCCATCTGTCTCCTCCGTTTCTTTCTCATTTATCAGAAAAAGACCGCCGCCCCGAAAGGCGGCAGTCCCGTTGTTTGAATATATCTCTTCGCGGACATGCATCTTCTTGTCCGCCCTTCAGGCGTACAAGAAGCACGGACGTCGTCCGTATACCGATTTACAGTAAAAAACGCTTATGCAAGCAAGCTTGCAACACGCTTTTTACTGTAAACCGGTGCATGTCCTGACTTATTCCTTAGTTATTACTCAGATATTTTTCAATATCGTTTACTGCTTTTTCTTCGTCCACTCCGTCCGCTGTCACGATCACCTGCTCGCCGACCGGAAGATCAAGGGTCATCATGCCCATAATGCTCTTCGCATTGATCTTTTTGTTATCGCTCTGGACGTAGATCGTGCTCTCGTAGCTGCTCGCAAGCTGTACTAACATTGCGATCGGACGAGCCTCCAGACCAGAAGCAAGTTCAATGGTCACCGTACGTTTTGTCATAATAATCCTCCTCAATTGCACAAAAGAATGGAAGTAACCAATTTCCATTCAGCTATCTGTCCCCTGGTCCCGCAATTTTTCCGCCATCTCACCAAGCTTTCTCAGGCGGTGATTGACACCGGATTTTCCAACCGGCGGTTCCAGGTCTTCGCCCAGTTCCTTCAGTGTCGCCTCAGGTTTCAGAAGTCTTGCCCGCGCGATCTGCGCAAGACCATCCGGGAGACTTTCAAATCCCACCGTGTCGCGGATAAATTCGATATCCTCGATCTGTTTCACGGCAGCAGACACTGTCTTGTTAATATTTGCCGTCTCGCAGTTGACCTGGCGGTTTACATTTCCGCGCATTTCTTTTAAAATGCGGATGTTCTCCAGCTCCATCAGTGACAGATGGGCTTCCATCACATTCAGGATATCTACGATCTGGCTTCCCTCTTTAATATATACCACATAGTAGCGTTTGCGGATGACAATTTTTGCATCGATATCAAACGTCGCCATAATGGACTGGATCTGGCGCGCTTTGGGCTCTGTCGCGCAGACGATCTCAAAATGGTAAAACTTCTCCGGATCACTGATCGATCCTGATGCGAGAAAAGCGCCGCGCAAAAATGCCCTGCGGCAGCAGGGGTTCTGGACGACCACATTTCCCACCACAGAAAGATTCTCCCCAATCTCCCCGTCTTCCGATAGAAGTTTTGTGGCTTTCAATACACGGAGCGCGTCCTCATGCTGTTTGACACAGACTGAATAGATCCTGTTTTTCCCAAGATGCGCGTTCCTCCGTATAGAAATGTCAGTTTCTATATTAAATGTTTTTCTCAATAATGTAAAGCACTTTCTGGCAACCGTCACATTTTCTGTATGGATCTTGATGCTGTAATGATCGTCTCCGGAGATCTGGATCCGACCGCAAAGACTTAAGATCGCTGCGATCTCAGCGATCTGGCAGTGCCTTGCTGCGCTCATATGCCTGGAAAGTTCTTCCTTGATCCTGGAAGAGAAAGACATGACTACTTTCCTCCATCCTTCCCCGCGTCTCTGTGTTCCAGCCGGATCTCATACCGCCCGGACTCCGTCAGACGCTTAAATACTTCTCCTGCGATCGTCACCGAACGATGACGTCCGCCGGTGCACCCGATCGCGATCACAAGCTGCGTTTTTCCTTCCTGTTCATACTTCGGGATCACAAATTCCAGAAGGTCATTCAGTTTCTTCAGGAATTCTTCCCCGGTGCCGCCCTGCATCACATAGTCCTGCACCGCTTTTTCTGTTCCCGTGTGAAACCGCAGTTCTTCCACATAGTAAGGATTCGGGAGGAACCGCACATCAAACACGAGGTCCGCGTCCGCCGGGATCCCGTATTTGAAGCCGAAGCTCAGGACCGTGATAAACATGCTGCTGTGTCCGTCGTTTCCCCGGTAAAGATTCTCCAGCTCATGGCGCAGCTCCTTTGTCAGAAGTCTGCTGGTGTCGATGACCTGGTCGGCCTCTTTTTTCAGGAAAGCGAGTTTTTCCCGCTCCAGCTCGATCCCTTTTTCCACGCGCCCCGTCCTTGAGAGCGGATGGCTCCGTCTCGTCTCCTTAAAACGCTTGATCAGGACTTCATCGGAGGAGTCCAGAAACAGGATCGAGAACGGATATTTGTTCTCTCTCCATTTCCGGATGATCGTCTCAAGATACGGCAGTTCCTCACCGCTGCGCACGTCTACCCCTAGGGCGATATCCTGTTTTTCGCTCTGTCCGTTCATGACCAGCTCCGCAAATTTTTCGATCAGAAGGACCGGCAGGTTGTCGGCACAGTAAAATCCCATGTCTTCCAGTGTTTTTAATGCCGTTGTCTTTCCGGCTCCCGACATTCCGGTCACGATTACAAGTCTCAACGAGATCTTCCTCCCTGTATTCTTAGAAAGCTGCTGTACACAGAATCTGCGAACGCAACTATATCCCGCAGGATTTTCCATTCGGAAAACTCCTGCCCGTAAACTCTCCTAGAAATCCCCTAATAATTTTACTTCCATCTCCAGATCCACGCCGGAATTTTCCTTCACCCGTCGTTTCACCTCATTGCAGAGTTCCAGGATATCCGCCGCCGTTCCATGATCCTTATTGATCACGAAACCTGCGTGTTTTTCGGAAACTGCTGCGCCTCCAACAGAAAATCCCTTCAATCCGGCATCCTCGATCAGCTTTCCGGCAAAATATCCCTCCGGCCTCTTAAAGGTGCTTCCGGCGCTCGGATACTCTAACGGCTGTTTTTCTTTTCGCTTTGCCGCGAGTTCTTCCATCTTTTCCCGGATCGCGCCCGGATCACCCGTTGTCAGGCTAAACGCTGCGCGCACTGCGAAGAGACCACGGCGCTCCAGCGCACTCGTTCTGTATCCGAGCTCTAGCTCTTCATTCTTCAGCCGCTTTACCGTCCCGTACCGGTCCATCACGTCCGCCCACAGGAGCACGTTCTTCATCTCGGAACCATATGCACCCGCGTTCATCATGACTGCGCCGCCGACGGTCCCGGGAATGCCCGCCGCAAATTCCAGACCGGTAAGCTTCTCTCTCGCCGCCGTGTTCGCAAGCTTTGAGAGCATCACACCGGCTCCGGCGATGATACTGTTTTCGTTTTTATAAACCTCCAGCTCCGTAAGCCGCTCCGTGCTGATGATCGTGCCTCGAAAGCCTTTATCTCCCACGAGGAGATTGCTCCCGTTTCCGACCATGTACCACGGCTTTCCGGACGCTTTACAGTCCAGAACTGCCTCGCGGAGTTCTCCCTCTGATTCCGGAATCATGAACCGGTCTGCCGGGCCGCCGACGCGGAACGATGTGTGCCGCGCCATCGGCTCATTTGTTCTGATTTCCATGAATGTTTCTCCTTCTTATATAATTCCACCTGCACTTTTATCCAGAGCAGGCTGTGCGATCATTCGCTGCGTTTCGCGATGTTCGCCTGCACGCGGTTGTAGAGTTCCTGGGCCGCATTGTATCCCATCTTTTTCTGACGGTAATTGACCGCCGCAGACTCTACGATGACTGCCAGGTTACGTCCCGGACGGACCGGAATGTTGTGGCAGATCACTTTATTTCCAAGGAATTCCGTGTACTGGTCTTCAAGACCGAGGCGGTCATATTCCTTATTCTTATCCCATTCTTCGAGTTTGATGACCATGTCGATGGACTGGGTGTCCTTGACGCTCTCGACACCAAACAGGGTCTTTACATCGATGATGCCGATCCCGCGCACCTCGATCAGGTATCTTGTGATATCCGGGGCAGAGCCGACAAGTGTTTCATCGCTGACCTTGCGGATCTCCACCACGTCGTCGCTGACGAGACGGTGACCTCGTTTGATCAGCTCCAGGGCCGCCTCACTCTTACCGATCCCGCTCTCACCTGTGATCAGGACGCCTTCGCCGAATACATCGACAAGAACTCCGTGGATACTGATGCACGGAGCAAGCTTTGCCTTTAACCAGCGGATGACCTCCGCCATCGTGTCGGATGTCGGTTTCGAGGAGAGAAGACATGGAACACCGTAGTGGTTGCAGAGTTCTGTAACCTCCGGCTCCGGAATCTGATTTCTGCAGAATACGAGGCACGGGATCTTGCTGGAGATCAGCTTGTCATACATCGCAATCCTGCGCTCTCTGGAAAGTCCGGAGAGATATGCGATCTCCACATTTCCGATCATCTGCACGCGCTCGTTGTCAAAATGCGCGTAAAATCCGGTGAGCTGAAGCGCCGGACGATTGACATCCGGGTGGGAAACGACGATCTTTTCGGAATCCAGCTCCGGTGTCAGGTTTTTGAAATCCATTTTTTCTATTAATTCGGCTATGGTAACTCCGTACATAATGAAGTTCTCCTTTCTGTATCTGTCTGCTGACATACATAACCTACGATTGTTCTTTTTGTTCCTGTTTCAACTCCCAACCGGCAGTCCCGCAGAGTCTGACGGCTTCGCATCGTGCTGACTTTGAACACTTCTCTTCAGTCTTTTTCTCTCTGCGCACAGTTATCTTCATCCTATCATATCACGGGCAGAATGTCACGAAATTGTTACTTCTCACGAGTAGGAATTTTCTGAACTGAAAATTCCGTATGATACAGTTTTGGGGGGCACGAAATTTTCATCTACTCTGAGATCTGAGGCATACGGTCTTTTTCACGGAAATACGTATACACACTCTCCGCCGCGCGCTTATTCATTCCCTCTGTACTCTCAAGTTCCTCCAGGGAGGCGTCCCGCACCGCTTCCAGTGACTTAAATCTCCGCATCAGCGCCTTTCTTCTCGCCGGACCGATCCCTTCAATATCATCCAGGATAGAATGAACCTGCGCTTTGCTTCGCAGACTCCTGTGATATTCGATCGCAAACCGGTGGGCCTCATCCTGGATCCTCGTCACAAGCTTGAATCCCTCGGAATGGCGGTCGATTGGGATCTCCACATTATTATAGTAGAGACCTCTCGTCCGGTGGTTGTCGTCCTTTACCATGCCGCAGACCGGGATATTGAGCCGCAGCTCATCGAGGACCTTCAGTGCGATATTCACCTGTCCGCGTCCGCCGTCCATGAGGATCAGATCCGGAAATCTCGTAAAGCTTCCGAATCTTCCGTCCGGCGCTTCCTCTCCATCTTCCCGGTTTTTCCGTTCTTCTTCCAGCTCCTCCATCCCGTGGGTAAACCGGCGCGTCAGGACCTCCTCCATGGACGCGTAATCGTTCGGGCCCTGGACCGTCCTGATCTTAAATTTCCGGTAGTCATTCCTCTTCGGTCTTCCATCCTCAAAGACCACCATCGAGCCGACCGACTCAAACCCGCTGATGTTGGAGATATCGTAGGCCTCCATCCGGCGGACTTTTCCAAGTCCCAGCCACTCGCCCACCTGGTTCATGGCGCCGATGGTCCGGAGCTCCTCCCGCTTGATCTTATCTTTATCCTGATCGAGCACAAGCTTCGCGTTCTTCTCCGCAAGCTCCACCAGGCGCTCTTTCTGCCCTTTTTTCGGGACCAGGAATTTTACCGCCTGCCCGCGGCGCTTCGTGAGCCATTCCGCGATCAGGTCCATCTCCGGGAACTTTTCCTGAACCCAGATCTCTCTCGGGATAAACGGAGTTCCCGCGTAGAACTGCTTTACGAAGCTTCCGATGATCTGGTAATTATTGTCAGCCGTGGACGCGGAGACACGGAAATGTTCCCGTCCGATCATCTTTCCGTCGCGGACAAAAAATACCTGGACCACCGCATCCGCCTCATCCCGCGCCATGGCGATCACATCGCGGTCCTCCATGCTCTGGCTCGTGATCTTCTGCTTCTGGGCGACCTGCTTCACACTGTTTAAGAGTTCCCGGTACTCGATGGCCTGCTCATACTCCATCGCATCGGAGGCCGCCATCATCTTCTCCTCCAGCATCGTCAAGACTGGCGTATATTTTCCGTCCAGGAACTCGATGACCTCGGAGACGGACTTTTTATATTCTGCCTCGGAGATATAGCCCTGGCAGGGTGCCGAGCACTGTTTAATGTGGTAATTCAGACACGGGCGGTCCTTTCCGATATCTTTCGGAAGGTTCCTGCTGCATGTCCGGATCTTCCAGAGCTTGTGGATCAGATCGATCGTGTCCTTTACCGCCCCGGCGCTGGTGTACGGTCCGAAATACCGGCATTTGTCCTTCTTCATCGTTCTGGAGAACAGGACTCTCGGGAACGGCTCGTCCGTCGTGACCTTGATATAAGGATACGTCTTGTCATCCTTTAACATCGTATTATAACGAGGTCTGTGTTCCTTGATCAGGTTGCACTCCAGAACGAGTGCCTCCAGCTCCGAATCTGTGATGATGTACTCAAACCGGGCGATCCTCGAGACCATCTTTTCGATCTTCGCAGTCTTGTTGCGGCTGCTCTGGAAATACTGGCGCACACGGTTCTTTAAGCTGATCGCTTTTCCTACATATATGATCTCATCGTGCTTATCATGCATGAGATAAACTCCCGGCGATGCTGGGAGTTTTTTCAGCTCTTCTTCTATATTAAAGGTCGGGCGCTCATAAGAATTTTCCTTTTCTGTCAACGCAATCTCTCCCCGTCAAACTTTCTGATCATCGCCAGGTGGCGCTTGATGAACATGATCTGAGACAAGCTATCATCACAGCCAGCCGGCGGATTGATGTCCAGGACCAGACAGATGTCATCGAGTTCCTTCCGGGTCGCATGCGCGGAAAGCTTCGTCAGACATTCCAGCATCCGGTCGTAATTCTTCTCGTCCATCGCATCAAAGAAGTCCAGAAGATCCTGGCTGACCGTCGGTTCTTCCTCCGGCGCCTGTCCGGCTGTCATCTGCACGTTCCTGCTTTCGCTGGCCGCTGCTGACTGTTTCGCTGCCGGATTTTTTGCGTCCTGATCAATGGTTTTCGCATCATTTTTTTCCGGCTGGGCATTTTCAGGAGCTGATTTCGTTCCGGACTGACCTGCATCTTTCGGTTTCACGAGACGTACTCTCTCAAACCTGTATTTCTGGGCCGCATCCGGGTATTTCTCCCGGTCGACCTCCTCTAAAAACATCGATAACGGGCGCACCCACACCTTGAAATCCCCGTACAGAGCCTGGTAGACGACCATCTCCTCCCCGGTCTCCGAGTGGGTTGCGACCGCAATGATCTGGTATAACTTATTTTTAAAGTGCCGGTAGAATTCTCCCGGCACTGGTGTTTTACGAATCTGTTCCATTTTTTGTTCTCCATTCTGCCGGGTCCGGCCGCCCCTTTCAAGACGGTGTCTCCTTTGGCATAAGGTTCTATGACTTTACTCTCTGCTCTGTCAGGCCGACAGGCGTTTTTCAGACGCTGGCCGGTCCAGACATAAAGTTTTGTGACTATATTTTTCGATTTCTGTTGTATGTTGCAGAATTTTCAGTTTAGGAAATTTCTGCCCGTGTACAATAGCATACTTTTCTATTGCTGCGCGGTTTCTGCCGCGGACTCAGCCTCAGAAGTCCCGTCTGCATCTTCACCCGCTGTCTCGCCTTCTTCAGAAGTTTCTGTCGAAACTTCCGCCGCAGCCGCGCTGCTTCCGTCCGCAGAAAGTCCCTCTAAGTGGTATTTATTCGCAGCGCTCCACAGCATCCATTCCTCATATCCGGCATCCTGCACGGCGCGGACTTCCTCTGCGACCTCAGCGGCCCCGTAGGTGATATAATTGCCCTCTCCGAGGTATGTCGCTGTAAAGTCCTGAAGCCACGGGCGCACAATCGCCTGGCGGCTCTCATGGTTATCGGCTCTCGACGCGTCCAGCAGGACTTTTCCGGACTTCTGGAGCGCTCCGAAGATCGTCTTATAAGGTTCCATGTCCGGATGCTCCAGCCCGAAGTTTCCGGAGCTGTAGTGGGACGGATAGATCATCGGACAGATATAATCGAGGATCTTCGCCATCTCCGTATAATCCTGGCCGACAGCGCTGGAATCCACTCCGCTCCCGATGATCGTACCGAACACATCTGCCGACACGAAAAGTCCCTGGGATGCGAGATTTTCATATAAATAATTGGCACACTCCAGGATCGTATCCGTCTTGGAACGTCCCCGGATCACCGCATCATCGTAGACGACCTGTCCGGCCGATGCCTCATTCGGGAATCTCAGATAATCGAACTGGACCTCATCAAAGCCAAGTTCCTTCGCCTCATTCCCAACTTCCAGAAGATAATCCCAGACTTCGTGGCGATACGGATCCACCCAGGCCATCCCCTGGCGATCCCGGTACAGACTTCCGTCCGGCAGTGTCAGACTCCACTCCGGCTTCTTCTCCGCAAGGTAAGAATCCCGGAAAGCCGCAACTCTCGCGATCACATAGAGATCCCGTTCCTTCAGGCTTTCGATCAGGCTTTTCATATCACGGACGTAAGGAATGCTGGCACCGATCTCATTCACGGTCGCAGCGCTCACCGGGCATGTGATCCTCCCCTGGTCCTCCTTAAAGTCGATGACCACCGCGTTGATCCCAGCCGCCAGGGCGCCGTCCAGAACTCCGTTTAAGACTTCCTCATTTCCGGCCACAGGACCTGTGATGTAGATGCCGCGGACTTTCTTCGCCTCACGCCCGGGAAGCGCCGGGTTCGAGGAATCCACGATCCGCACGGAGATTGTTTTGTTCTTATCTTCTCCGGCATCCTCGATCACCAGGACACCGCTGGTCTCCTGCGCACGCTCCGCTTCCGCTGTTGTCTCTGCCGCCTCTGTCTCCTCCGCTGCCGGTCTTCCGCATGCTGATAACAGCAGGATCCCCGCCATGGAGAACGCAAATAGCATTTTTTTCATATTTGTCCTTCCTGTTCTTCTCCCATAGTTATCATCATCATAGCATAAGTATATGGATTTTGGAAAGAAAAATTAAAAAACTACTGTTCAAAATGATGTTTTTGGTGGATAATAGATAGACGGGTACAATAAAACAATATGAAACCGATCCAGACGTCCACCCCATGACGGCTTTGTCCGCCCGGATGTCTTTCAGGAATGCCCTGAACCGGATCTTTTCATTTATCATGATTAAGAGGAGAAGAGAACAAATGATTAAGCAGGGTTTCGACAACGATAAATACCTCGCCATGCAGTCTGACCATATCCGTGAGAGAATCAGCAAATTCGGCGATAAATTATATCTGGAGTTCGGCGGCAAGCTGTATGATGATTACCATGCATCCCGCGTGCTTCCGGGTTTTGAACCGGACAGCAAACTCCGCATGCTGATGCAGCTCGCTGACCAGGCGGAGATCGTCATCGCGATCAACGCCGCTGATATCACAAAGAACAAAGTGCGCTACGATCTGGGCATTACATACGACCTCGACGTGCTACGCCTGATCCGAGTATTCACCGACCGCGGACTCTATGTCAGCAGCGTCGTGATCACCCGCTACGTTGACACACCGGCGATCCAGCAGTTCAAACACAAACTGGAAAAGCTCGGTCTTAAGGTTTACCGCCACTACGAGATTGACGGCTACCCGAGCAATATCCCGCTCATCGTCAGCGATGAAGGTTACGGAAAGAACGATTATGTCGAGACAACACGTCCGCTCGTCGTTGTCACAGCTCCGGGACCGGGAAGCGGAAAGATGGCAACCTGCCTTTCCCAGCTCTACCATGAAAACAAACGCGGCGTAAAGGCCGGATACGCAAAATTCGAGACCTTCCCGATCTGGAACCTCCCGTTAAAGCATCCGGTAAACTTAGCTTACGAGGCCGCTACCGCTGACTTAAACGACGTAAACATGATCGATCCGTTCCATCTGGAAGCTTACGGAAAGACTACCGTCAACTACAACCGTGACGTTGAGATCTATCCGGTGCTGAGCGCGATCTTTGAAGGGATCTTCGGCGAATGCCCGTACAAGTCCCCGACCGATATGGGGGTCAACATGGCCGGACTCTGCATCTTTGATGATGATGCGTGCCGGGAGGCTTCCTGCCAGGAGATCATCCGCCGCTACTACCAGGCGCTTGAAAAAGTCGTAAAAGACGATTCCTGCCAGAACGAAGCATACAAGATCGAGCTCATCATGAAGCAGGCAAAGATCTCCCCGAATGACCGCCCGGTTGTTCCGGCTGCCATCGAACTTGCGAAGAAAACCGGCGCTCCGGCAGCTGCAATGGAGCTTCCGAACGGAAAGATCGTTCTCGGAAAGACAAAGGAACTCCTCGGTGCTTCCGCAGCTGTTCTCTTAAACGCTGTGAAAGAACTCGGCGGGATCGACCACTCCATCGACCTGATCTCCCCGGAGTCCATCGCTCCGATCCAGGAGTTAAAGGTCCGCTATCTCGGCAGCGTCAACCCGAGACTGCACACTGACGAGGTGCTGATCGCACTCTCCACCTGTGCCGCTACTGATGACAACGCCCGGATCGCGTTAGAGCAGCTCCCGAAACTCCGCGGCTGCCAGGTCCACACGACCGTTATGCTCTCCAATGTTGATAAAAATATCTTTAAGAAACTCGGCATCGATGTTACATGCGAGCCGGTTCAGGAAGATAAGAAGATCGGGTAAAAGAATTACATTCCAATGATAAATCCATTGTTCCGGGGGACGAGCATCCGCACAGACCATTTATCACATTCATAAATTACATATGAGATGCGCTTGCAGCTACTCCCACAAAAAGCTTATCTGGCTGAGACAAAATCCGCCATTCTGCCATGAAATTAGTTTTCATGACGGAATGACGGATTTTTTACTCTTTTTCCTTACTTCGCAGCCTGGCACTTCTCGTACGCAAACAATGCCGCACCGAGTGCTCCGCAGAGCTGCGCCTCATCGCAGATATAGAGTTTCGCGCCGAGTTTCTCCTCCAGCGCCTCAACGATTCCCTGGTTCTGCGCAACGCCGCCGGTCATCATGTACTCGCCAGGATTGTTCTGTCCGAGGCGGGCCGCCAGCGCGCCGACCTTGGAAGCAACGGACACATTCAGACCGTGAATGATATCTGCCACATCTTTATTCTGTGCCACGAGCGATACGACCTCCGACTCTGCGAACACGGTACACATACTGGAGATCACCACATTGTTCTTCCATTTCAGACCTCTCGTGCTCATCTCCTCCAGGGAAAGTCCCAGTGTTCTCGCCATCATCTCCAGGAAACGTCCCGTTCCGGCCGCACATTTATCGTTCATCAGGAAGTTCTTGACCGCGCCGTTCTCATCGATGCTGATCGCCTTGATGTCCTGTCCGCCGATGTCGATGACAGTGCGGACATTCGGATTCAGATAATGGGCGCCTTTCGCATGGCAGGTGATCTCCGTGATGCTGTCGTCACCACTGTCGATGTAGGCACGTCCGTATCCTGTCGTATCAATGCGGACGATCTCTTCCTTTTTAATTCCCGCTTTCTCCACGGCCAGCTCCAGGCTCTTCTCCGCGCTCATGGTCGCTCCTCCGCCGGTCGGGATGATCATCGTGGACTTGATCTTTCCGTCCTGATCCAGGATCACAACATCGGTACTTGTGGATCCGCTGTCAATTCCCGCTACATAATAAACTCCTGATGCCATCTTCTCTCTTGCCTCCTCGCTGATTCCTTTTCCCGGGTCCATGTCCTCCGAACCTTCGATCGTCTCCGAGAATGCCTGGATCCTCGTCAGAAGCTGTCCGGCACTCTGGCTCGTAAAGTCCGTCTCGATCTTCAAAAGCGGGACTTTGATGTTTTTCTTGATGCTCGCGTACTCAAATCCATAGTAATCGCAGAATTTGATCGTGTGATAAATGATCCCCTTTAAATTCGGGTCCAGATAGAGAGCTGTTCTCCTTGAACTCTGGTTCATGCGGAAGCACGGCATCTGCCCCAAAAGTCCGTCCGCATAGGCGAGGAACATCGCGTCCTCATCCATCTTTTCCAGTTCCTCCGGAGTCACTGTCAACCGTCTTCCTCCGGTACAGGTGAGGTTATCCACATCCATCCGGATGTTTTCCCGGATCATGTCTTCCAGGACACCGCTGACACGCACGCCGAGAACGCCGATATATGGTTTCGTCTCTGTGCGAAGTTTCGCGAAAGAATGGAAAAATGCAGCTTTATCAAATGTTTTCCCGGAATACTTCTCATACGCCTCTTTCAGGCGGCGGATCGCCGCCGCAAACTTTTCCTTCTCGCACTCATTGTCGTCATGCGGGAGATCCAGCATATACAGAAATTTGCATTTTCCTGTGCTCGCAGCGATATCGTACACGCGGCGCATGGAGTCACAGCAGTTCACCATGACAAGCTCATCCGCTTTTCCCTGCAGAACTGCCTGGATCACGGATTTTCCGAATCCGCAGAGATTTGCATGGGCGATCTGGTCCGACATCTCGAAGTTCTCCGGCATCTCCTCCAGGACCGCGCATGTTTCCCCGAAGCCCGCAAACAGCTCGATCGGGGTGTATTTACAGACATAATGTATCATGAAATTTTCTCCTTTTTGTAATCAATTCGTTTTTACAAGTCAAAGGATGTTCGCAATCCTCTTTCGCAGCTTGCTTCATTTCGTCAAATATTTTTTATCTGGAATCGATTACTCACTTTTCGCCTTCTCCAGCATTTCAATGAATGCCTGAAGTCTCGTTGAAACCTGACCGTCGCTGGTGTTGGCCGGATTGCATCCGTCCCCGTCGAGGATCATGGTCGGCAGTCCGTCTTTCTCCAGGGAGCTCTTGATCAGGCTCGACGCGCCTATCGTTCCCTTGCATCCCCAGTGGGCAAACAGGATCGCGCCGTCCACATCCGTCTCCTTTGCGAGGTTCTTTGCGGCCTCGATCCTCTGGTTCACATTCCCGTTATAGATGCAGTTTACCATCTTCTCCGCCATCGCCTCGTACGGATCCTCATGATGCATCTCCTGGAATCCATCGGCGATGAAATCGCAGGCGCGGATGTGCATCTTCTGATTGTAGTTGAATACTTCCTTCACCGGCTCCTGCAAAAACGGCATGATGTGCATCCAGAGAACATGGAGTCCTTCGCCCTTCGGGGCTTTCTTCACATCCTCAAGGAGAAGTTTCGTGTATTTCACTGCCTCTTCCGATCCGGCCATCAGATGGCACATGAAGAGTGCATACAATTCATTCGTCAGGGATGTGACAGGATCGTGGTCCTTTCTCAGGGCAAGCTGCGCCCGGTAGTTTTCAGATGCCTTCCTGCTGTTCGCGACCGCCTTTGCGACTGCTTCCTCCGTGATCTTCTTTCCTGTCACTTCCTCCAGGAATCCCTTCAGCTTTCTCAGCTGGTCCGCAACATATTTTACGGAGTCCTCATTTTTCTCATACGGAACATCGATATAAAAGCCCTCGCATCCGAAGTTATCTTTCAGATACGGAAATGTCATCATGTTGCCGTCACACGCAAGGTTCGTGTAGACCGTGCATTTCGGTTTTGGGAGAAGTCCGCTGAGCGCCGCTCCGAGGAACACCCTATGGTACGAGCACATGGTCTCGGGGAATCCCTCTTCCTCCGTTCTTCTCAAAAATGCCTGCTCACATTTCGTTCCGGCGATAAAGCAGGACAGCGCCTCCACCGAGTACGGGGTAAGGCCTGCTGCCGTCACGAGCTCGCCCGGGACAAAAATGCTGACCATCGCCGCCTGCTCCGGTTTTGCAAGCGCTTCAATGATGTTCTTCATGACGATCTTCGCCACATACTGTCCGGATTCCGGCAGTGCGCGGTCCGGGAAAAGCTGCAGCTTTTTCTCCTGCATGCGGTAACCGGTGAGGAGAAGTCGCCGTGCTTTCTCCGGATCCTTCATGGCCTCTGTTCCCACGATATTTCCGAATTTGTCTACGATATTCATTGTAGTTCACTTCCTTTGATGTCTTGTTGTGCGGGTCCTGAATCTTACCCGCTGTCTTTTATCTGATGAACTGCATTTTGCAGAACATTCATAATCCGCTCACTTTGCGTAACTGTTACCATTTTGTTAATAAAAATGGCTGCTTATTCATGTTTTATCGAGGCTGGGAATTCAGGGATCCGGCATCTGTAAACAGATATCGGATCCCCGGATTTTGAGCCCTGATATTTTATTATAGTCATTTTTTTCGAAAAGTAAAGATTTTCGAACGATTGGGGACTGCGTGAAGTCCATGTAGCAGGATTTTCAGAAAAAGGATTGATTTTTTCCAGTGATATACTTAGAATAAAAAGCGAAGCTGTTTCGGTTCCTCTGTGTGGAACGCGAGGCAGCTATATTCATGTGAAAAAAAATTTTATTTTTACCTTCAGGAGAACCTCATTATGAATCAGAAAACAAAATATACACTCCACACCTGCCTCGGCGCAGCCTTCGCAGCACTGCTCATCAACCCGTTGGCCTCCTATGCAGGAACATGGTCCAATCAGGGAGGGCCGAACCAGTGGAAATACGATCTCGGAAACGGCTCCTACGCCGCAGACGGCTGGTACTGGATCGATTCCGACCAGGACGGCATGGAAGAATGCTACTACTTTGATAAAAAAGGCCAGCTGCTGGCCGGAACAAGAACTCCGGACGGCTTCCAGGTCGATTCCGATGGCCGCTGGACTGTAAACGGCATGGTGAAACAGCGGGAGACTCCGCCGGAGGACCTTACGACCGGGATTCATGAGACGGCTGACGGTCTGATCTACCGGAATGAGAGCGGTGAGCTCACGAAAAATGGCTGGCAGAATGCAAACAACAACTGGTACTACTTTGATTCCGACGGATATGCCGTCAAGGGCTGGCAGTATATCGATGGATACAAATTTTATTTTGACGAAACTTCCTGCTCACTGATCCAGGATCTTGAAGGAATTCTCGCCGCACCGTCCTTCCGGATCACTGTTGACCGTTCCCGCTGCCAGGTTACCGTATATGCACCGGATGGAGACAACGGTTATATTATCCCGTACCGCACCTTCATCTGCTCCCCGGGAAAATCGAGCACTCCGACTCCGGTCAGAACCTTCAAGCTCACAAATAAGTACCGCTGGCATGCTCTGGTAGAATCCACTTACGGACAGTACTGCACAAGGCTCGGAAATACCAGCATTCTTTTCCACAGCGTTCCTGGAAAGACCACCAGCATCTATAATATTCCGGCAGCGGAATACAACAAGCTCGGGGAACCCGCCTCACACGGCTGCATCCGCATGACCGTAGCTGACTGCAAATGGGTCTACGACCACTGCGCATCCGGAACGATCGTCACCGTTGGCGACAACCTCGCCGCCCCGTTTGAGCGCCCGGCGGCAGAAAAGATCCCGGCTGAGCAGAACTGGGATCCGACGGATCCGGAGGTTGGGAAGTAAGGGAGGGAAAACAAGAACCTGGCAGTCGCCAGGTTCTTTCTCGATTATATGTTTATATGAGGATCCCATTGCAGTGGTCGATCTCATGCTGAATGATCTGCGCTGTCCACTCGGAATATTTTCCATGCCTCTTGACGAAATTCTGGTCCAGATAATCCACCTCGATCTCCTGGTACCTCGTGCATGGTCTCACACCGCTCAGCGAAAGACATCCCTCTTCCGTCTCATACGGTCCACTCTTCTTCGTGATCACCGGATTGATCATTGCAAACTGAAACGGTCCCACTGCCACAACAATAATATTCTTCTTCACCCCGATCATATTCGCCGCCATCCCGACACACCGGTCCAGATTCGCCCGCAGGGTGTCTAGAAGGTCTGTCACCACCTGCTTATCGGCTTCGGTCGCGTCCACAGACTTCTGCCTGAGGAACATGGGGTCATGAATGATCTTTTTTACCATATGTTTTTCCTTTCTTATTACGATTCACGATTAGCTGTTCCGCCGAGTCTGATCTACATACTAACAGCTGGCTACACTATACCATCCTTTATCGTTTTCCATATCGAGTACACCATTCTGCCTCTCATCGAGTTACAGTACATGGTCACTCCTTTCCCGTGCAACACAACAGGATTTTGCAGATGAAAACCCGTTTCAATAACTAATCCAAAAACTTTAATAATCCCTCACACCCGGCCGCCACATCCCGCCAGGTATCATCAAAATTCCCCGTATACCACGGATCCGCCACATCCGGCACCTTGTCCAGGTTCCGCTTTCCTGCTTTAAGCTCCTTCCAGCCGTCCCCGGCAAATTCCAGCATCTTATAGATCTTCTTCTCCGGATCACCGCCCGCGATCTGTGTTATATTCCGGATATTCGCCTGATCCATCCCGATCAGATAATCGAATTTCCGGTAATCCTCCCTCTCCATACATCTCGCAGTCTTCCCCGCGCAGGAGATGCCTGCCGCTGCCAGCTTCTTTCGCGTTCCGGGATGTACCGGGTTTCCAGTCTCCTCATAGGAGGTCGCCGCGGATTCGATATAAAATTCAGCGGAAAGGTTGTGTTTTGCTACGAGGTCTTTAAAGTAGAACTCGGCGAGTGGGCTTCGGCAGATGTTGCCGAGGCAGATAAATAGTATTTTTATCATAGTTTTGTTTCTCCTTGTTTTGCCCCGAAATGCCCTGTTTTACAAGGAATTTCGGGAGTTTGTGAAATGTGTGATTTAGCTGACATCTTGGCAAAATACGGCAAGATGGAGCAAGTTGTTGCGGGCTGTTAGTAGTAAAGTTGGTAGTAAAAGGGAAAGGTTTACTACTAAGAATTATTAAATTTTTCCGTGACATTTTTTATATTTTAATCCACTCCCACACGGACACTTTTCATTTGGGTATATCTTTTCCTTTCTTCTTTTCTTTGTTGGAAATTCAACTGGCAAAGGTTTTACTCCCTTTGATAAAAATTCAAGTTCCCTTAATCTATACAGATATTCCGAAATAACTAAAACTGCTTTAAACATAGATAATGCCTCTATTTCAAACTCAAGCAAGTATTCCGATAATTTCTTCTCTCTCTTTCTAGGATCTGGGATATATATTATTTTTTGAGTTGAGGTTTCATACTCAACATCATTATGTCCAATTGCATTTCTAAGTTTTTGATTATACCTCACATCTATTGTACGCATATAAATTTCATTTGTATTATACAGACGGAATCTATGTGCTTTTGATGAAGTTATGAATTTATCTAATGAAACTATTCCAGCATCATTATTAATAAAATTATTGGCATCATCTCTGTTTTTTATATTATCAATCGCCGCAGGAATAATAAGCAAATTGCCCAATGTTTCATATGTATCTAAATAAAACTGTTTTACATCGTCATAGGTACTTGTTGTAGTTCCTTCTGTTTCAAAATCAATATTCTCTTCTTCACAAAACTGTAATGAAAAAGCTGGAACTAAATAAGGAAACGTTTCTATGAACTCACCCAGCAAAACATTAATTTGTTCTTGCATTTGATTTAATCCATATCCGTCATGAGAATTAAGATATTCTATAAAAGAATTTATTTGTTCCTTTTCTAATTTCAAAATGCTTGAACCGATTTCAGGTAAACATATAATTTCAGGTTTAAGTGGTAAAAGGAATCCATGAACTTCTATCATACGAACTGCACGTATAATTTCAAGTTCATTTCTACACATAATAAAATCCTCAGGAAATATCTTCTTAATCTCTTGAATTAAATACTCCCGGTTTCCACCCTTATACAATTGCAATACCCTCTTATATTGAGGCCAAATATTAATTGTATGCTTAAACGTTGCCACTCTTCTTCCAAAATCTTTATAATTATCAAAGTCGGTCATTTTCTGCTGATATCGAATAAATGGAGTAACAAAGTTGTCTTGTAAGACCCATCCTTCGCACATCTTTATTGTGGGGAACTCTCCCGAACATTCCACTACATAATCCGGCAAAGTAGTTGGAGTAGCATTTACCATTTCGGCATTTTCAAATTTAAACTTAAGCTCTGGAATTTCTTGTCCAATCTTTACTTTTCCTTTTAATGAGATGCCACATTTTCCACAGGTTACAGCAATTGGGTGTTCATCAAGCCAACCGACTTGTAATCTTATTCTAGTAACACATCCGCAAACCTCGCACTTTATAAACTCATTATATACCAATGACCTCACACTCCTGACCGTCTTGATTACATTGTTTTAACCGCAACAAATATAATAATGCATATGCTCTATTATACAAATATTCAACAAATTGAGAGTCATTCAATGCTTCTCTTTGCTGTTTTGCACCGTTTAAATAATCATTATGTCTAATATCAAAATACTCATTTGATAGTTTCATTAACTCATTTAGTTCGTTTTTAACCACAGCATATACTTTTGAATTCGTGTCTTTGTTAACAGACAAGGCTAACTGAGAATATTGACTATTTCTATTACCTTCTTGTGTTGATATCAAGTACTGTAAAGCATCAATCAAAAAATCCAAAGCACTTTTTTTCTCCATAAGATCATTGCTATTAATCATATCTTCAGAAAATCTGATTTTTCTTTCAAACATACGATAATTCATTATTTTATCAATACCATAAGTGCTCTTATATCCTTGCTTCAATAAGATACCATTTTGAAGTCTATATGGAAGCTTAAATATTTTTAGTCTCTCGTTAATCTCAACTGTAAAATCATAATGCGACTTACCATCATTTTTTATCCAATATTTATAAGCAATTTCTATGAAATTTTTTATATCAGACATATCGCCCATATTATTCTTTAATGAGTCTGGGTAGCCAATTCCTCTATACAACTTAAATTCATGATCATAATCTAATTCCAAATACCATGTTCCACCATCCCAATTATCCCATCGCAAATATTTATCTTTTAACAAATCCAGATTTATCAATTCTGTCTCGAACCACAAAATCAATGATGCCCAAAAACGTTTTATCTCTCTATTTTCCTCATCATCTTCTTTATATTCAATATTATTATTGGCTAAATATAATTTTAACAAGCCGACTACGGTATTAGCATCTCGTGTCTCCGTTCCATTTCTAAGCAAAATACTAGATTGAATCTCTGGTATTTCATTTTGAAAAACATTTGCAATTTCAATTAATAAATCAAAGATATCTTCTTTTTCCTCAACAACCATCGGATTTGAAATCGCCTTATTAACTTTTGTAATATAATCAATTACCATTTGTGACTTAATAGAATTCAATATATCACCATACCTTTTCCACAAAATTTTTTCTGTTTATATTATATCGTCATTTTCACTTCTTTTCCACAGAAAAATAACGCCCCAGCCTAAAGCCAGAGCGTCATCCCACTTCTATATTAAACTACCTTAAACATCTTCTGCGACATTGGTTTCTCTTTCTTCTGCTCAACCTCCGCCTGTGCCTTCCTAAATTCTTCCATCCGTTTCAATTCTTCCTCCCTCCGGGATGTGCAGCACACCCTCTTTGTCCAGTCGGTATCCTGCAATATATCGTATGCACAGCTTGGCACCCGCTCATAATGCGGGGCTGTTCCAAGTATTTTTCCAATCTCCTGTGCCAGCTTTGGTCTTTGCTTTGGTTCCAGTGTAAATCGGATTTCGTTTCTCGTAATATGCACCTGCCTTTCTTTTTTCGGTAGTACATATATCACTCTGACGGCACAGAATAGCAAGACATTTCTGATTATATTTTTGTCAGAAAATATGCATAAAAACTGTGCTTTTTCCATCGTTTCACACACGGTTTTATGCGTATTTCGGTATTATCCGGCAAAACAAAATCGGCTAAAGAAGCGGTATTCTGCGAGGATTTTCATATAATATGAATTTTGTGGGTATCCCCCCTGTTTAATTCTGCGAAAATTCGCACGAAAGGGACCATCGGTCTTCAGGCAGAAAGGATGTAGAGATTTGGATTCCCCCACTCAACAATTTATTTCGAGCGCAATTATTAAAATATTAATATTGCTTTTATTCGTCACAACGTATATAATTTTAAAAAAGGAGGTCGCTATGGATTATATTTCAGTTAAGGATGCAGCAGAAAAATTTAAAATTTCAGAAAGAAGAATTCAAAAACTTTGCGAGACAAATAGAATAGCTGGATGTACAAGAATAAGTGGTATATGGCTGATTCCTTCAGATGCCGTTAAGCCTATAGACGAAAGAACTTTCTCTGTTCCAGATTCGTCTAAATATTTATCACTCAAAGAAGTTTGTGATGAACTTTCCATTTCTACTGCAACTGGGCGGAATTGGATTAAACTTGGAAAACTTATTCCTGAAAACACCGACACAAAAAAAACATATTTTTCAAAAAACTATATAACAACCTTAAAAAAAGAAATACAGTCTGGAAAGATTTCTGCATTAAAAAGTCGCCGTAATAAAAAATTTGTATCTGGATATGCTTTATACAATTCTTATGTATCAGAGAATTGTATAAATATTCCCACTATCCAAAAACTTTTAGCACTCATATCAAAAAACGAAATCATTATTTCGGAAAATGTAATACAGTATATCATTGCGGACTGTGCCATTCATCTGCTTGGAAATAAAAAAAATTATACGTGGAGCGGGCAAGGTAACTTGCTTTTAAAATTTTTGAATCAGGAACTTACAACCGGAACATATGATTCACTCATTGACGATTTGATTGACAATGGTGAGAGTGCCAGATTATTCTGTAAACAGAATAACGCCATATTTAATTTAGATTATGAATATGAACCACATGAAGATATTCTCGGTCTCATCTATATATCATGTAAAAACTTAGGTAACAGAAAATCTACTGGTTCATATTACACCTCTAATAAGGTTGTCAATCAACTTATAAGTAAATTCAAATTTAAGGAAAATGAAAAAGTTCTTGATCCTTGCTGTGGAACTGGTAATTTTTTATTACAACTTCCAGACATAATACCTTTTGATAATATCTATGGAAACGATATTGATGCCATAAGTGTAAAAATCACCAAGCTCAATATGGCATTAAAGTACAATGCTGATATCAACATCATTGATGCTCATATTACTAATTTTAATTATCTTACCAATTTTAACCTTGATGCCGAATACCATTATATTATTGGGAACCCACCATGGGGATATGATTTTTCCGAAGATGAAAAAGTTATATTGAAAGCGAACTTTAAATCCATTTCCAACAAAAACATCGAATCCTATGATGTTTTTATAGAACAGGCTCTTAGAAATCTTACTTTGGGCGGACATCTTGCATTTGTATTACCAGAAGCACTACTAAATGTAAAAGCTCATACAAGTATAAGGAACATTATACTTAGTAGTTGTTCAATCAGACATTTGGATTTTCTTGGGAACGCTTTTGACGGAGTACAGTGTCCTTGTATTATTATAGATCTGCAATACCAGAACGCTCCTCTCTCTACCGTCGGAATGGTAGTTAGTAATAAAGACGACGTGTTTACAATCAATACATCTCGAACAACTTCCGCAAATCACTTTAGTTTTATAACTTCTGACAAAGAATATAAATTACTTCAAAAAATACGCAATATTGATTCTGCCTGCTATTTAAAGGACAACGCAGACTTTGCATTGGGAATTGTAACCGGAAACAATAAAGAATACATTTCCAAAACTAAAACAAAAACAAATGAGATGATTTTAAAGGGTTCGGATATAAGCAAATACCACGTCAACCCTACAACAAACTATATTATTTTCAAACCTGAGAGTTTTCAACAAATTGCACCCACTGAAATGTATCGTGCACGTGAAAAGTTGCTGTATCGTTTTATCAGTAGCCAGCTTGTTTTTGCATATGACAACACACAAATGCTGTCATTAAACAGTTGCAATATTGTTATTCCGAAACTCCGCGAAATAAACATAAAATACATCCTTGCTATTCTTAATTCAAGAGTTGCTCAGTTTATTTACAAAAAGGAATTCAACTCCGTTAAAGTACTCCGTTCTCATATTGAAAGCATTCCCATTCCTATCACTGATGCCGCAACTCAGGATAAGATTATTTCTGTAACCAATAAACTTATTGCCGGCTTAAATGGTGAACAGCTTTATGCCCAATATGATACACTTGATTCTATGATATGTGACTTATTTCACTTAACAAACACAGAGCAAAATATTATCAAACAGGTTGTAGACAGGGATAATAAATTTCTTGATTAAAAACCAAGCCAATGATGTTTTACACTATCATTGGCTTGTATTTTATTTCTTTCCTTTTTTCTTTACAGCATTGAGAACATCTTTTTCAGCAACACAGAATGGTACCAATTCCTCTTCTGTCATAAATACCTGTCCTTCATATACTTCGACGCCTTTAATTCCTGTATTTTCATTTCTATGCTGAGATCCGAGTTTTCCTGTCTGTAATAATTCATCACTGGTCAACACCCAGTAAATCAGGTCATCTCTGCACACACCTATCCAAATAAATACATCACAGCAAGTCGGTTTCAACTGCTGATAATGATATTTGAAAGAATTTGCTGTGGCTTCGGAGTGCAAATATGCTCTACTTGCAAGGCTTCCCCCTGCTCTTGTGCTGTTTGCTCGACAAGCCTTTACCTCGACTCTTATACCATCTAACCATAAATCAAATTCTCCATCAAATTTGGGATAAACTGAAGCAATATTCTCTTTCGTCGCCTTCATAAATTCTGGGAAAAGATTTAAAATATGCTTTTCGCCCCATGTTTCTCCAAATGTTCGCGGTGCCATATCAAACAAATCTAAATATTGATTCCGTTTTGCATATGCATTTTGCAGTTCCATATATTTCTCATAATCAATAGCTCTTGTAGACAATAAATATGCAAGCACACGCCCCTCAGTGCTAAACGGGAAAACCGGCTTTTCCCGTTTAATAACTTCTATAATTTGATCATCTACACCGGATTGTTTTAAAAGTAAATCCAGTTCATTTTGTAATTGTTTCATATCACTAATTCTCCTCTTGAAGTAGTTCATATAATTCTGAATAACTTAATACTCTTTGTAAAAAGTGGTCTCTATGTAATCCAATATTTCTTCTATTTAAATGGAACTGCCCTTCCCCCACATTTCCCCTATGCTGTTTGTTGGAATAGTTTTCAAAATTTAATACTTCCAAACGAGTAACCTTAAATATCTCAATCTGATCCCAAAAGAATAGTCCATAATATAAAATATCAAATTCCTTTCCCTTAATCTGTTGTATATTTGAATCAAAATCATATATTTCCGCTTCATACGAAAAAATAGCCCTTGTTTTGTAATCCGCATCCATAACTTGTTGAAAAACATTTTGATCATTGATTGCTTCTTCATTTTTCTTTAGCGCAGTAGAAAACTTTATTTCTACACGAGCATTTGTAACCGTATCTCTTTTATCAAATGCCAGCGTTCCCGATTCATTCAACCCATACAATTTCTTAATCATAATTTCTGCTACTGTACCAAATCTACGAGTTCGCAAATCAAAAATACCATTTTTAAATTTCTCAATTTTCAAGCTATAATCATTCATTTTCATCACCATTCCTCTGTTCAGAGTAATCCTCCATTACTGAAAATAACTCACTTATAGATAGATTGAAACCATTGGCAATTTTATAAATATTTTTCAATGAAATGTTTCTTTTTCCTGCTTCAACAGAAGCATAATATGTTCTATCCATTCCAATAGAAAGTGCAAATTTTTCCTGACTTAAACCTGTACCCTCACGAATCTTTTTTATCGTCTTTCCAAAATTTGCTTGAATCATTTCGACAACTACCTCCATAAAATATTATAGTTTTCGCATGTCTTTGAGGCAACGGATTATAAGTCACAATCCAGCATTCAAAAAAGCCACAATCCAAGTAGTTTCCTACCAAAAATTGTAGCTTTTATCATTCATATTCAACTTCTAAGTAGTCCCTTACTACTAAGGAATCCTCACAACACCTTTGCCTTTATCCCACTTCCAGCCATGAGCCTTAGTAGTCTAAACCGTAGTAATTCCAAGGTTTTCCATCCTATTATGCCGTACTCTGCCCCAGTCTGCGAAGGTCTGCATTATAGTAAAACTGGAGTGCCGTGGCAGATGAATAATACTTTTATCATAGTTTTGTTTCTCCTTGTTTCACCCCGAAACGCCCTGTTTTGTGAGGGATTTCGGGGATTATGGTGATATTCTCTGAAATTACAGATTGTGGCAAATCAGAGCAAGATTGAGCAAGTTGTTACAACCTGTTAGTAGTAAATTTGGTAGTAAAATGGGGTTATATTACTACTAAGGATATTTAATTTTCATTTGTGGCTTACGCTCTTTATCTTGAATTTTTTGATGTGTTCCATCAATTATAATCGCAAATTCTTCTGTCTGATTATAAGCCCTACATAATTTGTGCAAGAGCCTATTGCTCAATTAACTGCATTTAATGCGAATGAACCTGTTGCTTTCTTTGAATTTCCGAAACACTGTTTCAGGAACCCATGTCTTAACTAATAATATATTTTGTACCCTTGCCTTTTCCTTCCACTGTGATCACACCTTTTTGACACATTTCTTTCAGTAGCTTTGTTGTCTTTGATTTACCAAAAGGTACATACGGTGCAACTTCGCTGATCGGCTTCAGCATCGTCTTGCTCAAAAGCTTATAAACTACAATTTCATCTTCTGTCAGATCAGCATTTTTTTCAAATATCGGAAGCACAATTTTTATAGCATTTTCCGAAACTTCAAAATCCGGTTTTATCAAAGCTTCCGCATAGAGTTGTTTTATTCTTGTAATTCCCGTTCCAAATATCTCTACGAATCCTAATCTATAAAATACATTGGCAAGATTTCTATTTCTTAAAACAGAAAGCTTTCCAGACAGATATTCTTCCTCTGTGATTCCGGACGGTAATCCACCAGGAGAAACAATATCGATTCGATCATCAAACATCGAAACTCTGATTTGTGAATCCACATCCCATACTCTATGAATCAGAGCATTGGCGATTGCTTCTCGAAAAGCAGCTTCCGGTATTTTCTCCATTTTCTTTCGATCAGCACCTTGTATTACTTCGTATTGATAATAGTCTCTGAATACCTCGATTGCCTTTTCATATACCTCTAAAACCGATATATTTTCAAAGGTTGATCTCTTTTGAATGATACTGATGTTTTCTCCGAATTTGACAATATCAATTCCGGGGAAATGATTTTTATCTGCCAAAAGTCCTGCCGCATTATTGAATCCATTTACATCGTCATATAAGTTCAATGTTTTCAGCGTATCCTTATCAAAATTTTCAATCCGGACAGTTTCTTTCAGTTTACGATGTAAAATTTCAAAGGACAGTTCCTGATCTTTGCAAGGCAATTCTTCAAATCGAATGTTTTTTCCATCCAGTACCAGCCTTGAAAACTCCAGAGTGTCTACTTCTATCGTTGCTGTATCATTCCGCTTGTAGGCTTTCGATTTATATAGATACGGCTTCTGAAGTCCACTTTTCACAGTAAGTTTTATCGTCTGGTCATTATTCTGTATTTCAAGCGTATAGTCCGGCTGCGGTGTAATGCTGTCATTGATTTTATTTTCAATATCCAGACAAGCTTGCTTGACATCCGGCAAACCTTTTATATTTCCATCATCATCTACACCAAAAAGAATGGTTCCGCCATCATAATTTGAAAAGGCACTGACTGTTTTTAAAAATGTGTTCGTAATCGTTTCCTTGAACTCCAATATTCTTGTTTCACGCATATCAATCGCCTCCATTTTGCTCTTATTGAATATATTATATACAGAAATACGCAAAAAAGCAATCGTATTTTTTTACGATTGCTTTTTTGATTGCCTTGTATTCATAATGTGAACTTCCTCGATAATTAACTCTCGTCTCTGAACGGCGAGGATGCCAGACTCCAGAAACGTCGATTTTAAGCAAAAAAACGGCAAAGTATATCATAATATCGGCAATAAATCCATTTTATCATGAAACATCTTACTTTTATTTTGCCGTTTTTGTTATCCTTGTAGATTGATGTCATTAAATCACTAAATTTCCCCCATCCTGTTTTTATTTCTCAAAAACTATGATACAATCATTAGAAATAGCCGACAAAATCCAAGGAGGAAATCAACGTGGAGAAAAAACGGATTCGGGACTTCGGAATTGTACCCGGAAGAGTGAAAACAGGAAAAAGAAATGCGATTACGGATGTACCTGGTGTACTGGTAGGACACTGTACTGTGAACACGGAAGAAAATCATACCGGTGTGACCGTGATCGTCCCTGGACCGGATAATGCATTTGCAAATCACTATACGGCGGCAGCCTATGTCCACAATGGCTTTGGGAAAAGTGCCGGTCTGGTACAGGTAGAAGAGCTTGGGACTCTTGAAACACCGATCGCCCTTACAAATACGTTAAACGTCGGAAAGGTTTGGGATGCACTTGCCGGTATCGTGATCGAACAGTGCCAGAACGATGGGCTGGAACCCATGAGCATCAATCCGGTCGTTGGCGAGTGTAATGACTGCCGGATCAACCAGATCCAGAAGCGTGCAGTTGGTGAAAAAGAAGTGCGACAGGCTTTTGAGACTGCTGCCGAGGAGTTCGAAGAGGGGGATGTCGGTGCCGGTGCCGGTACCATCTGCTACGGCATGAAGGGTGGAATCGGATCTGCATCCCGCGTGATCTGTATTGGTGAAAAGGAATACACCATCGGCGTTCTGGTTCAGTCAAACTTTGGTGCAACCGAAGATTTTGTACTCAACGGAGAGGCTGTTGGTCCAAAAATTCTGGAATGGAAGCAGGAAAAGAATGATATGGCTGCATCCGAAGAAGATAAAGGTTCGATCATGAGCATTCTGGCTACGGATCTCCCATTGACAAGCCGTCAGCTCAAACGGATTCTGAAAAGAACAGGAGTTGGCATCGCACGAACCGGCGGTTATACGGGACATGGAAGCGGAGAAGTCATGATCGGCTTTACAACCGCAAATCGGATCCCATCCGGTCGTGAGGAGGAACTTCTCCAGATATCAGCAATTCCGGAGCATGTGATCAACCGGGCTTTTCTCGCTGCAGCGGAAGCTGAACAGGAAGCGATCCTAAATTCAATGACGGCTGCAAAACAGACCCGCGGAAGAGAGGGAGAGCTGTATTACAGCCTTGCAGAATATCTTAACGACAGGGAAGTCGAAACCTCAAAATAGACTTGAAGCACCATTTCCGGCATATCACCGGTTCTGGTGCTTCTTTCTTTTGACATGCTTTGCATAAGAAAGCTATCTATGCTTCCAACATCTTGCGTATTATTCAGCTCACGATCTGCCTCTGCTATTTTTCGAAAATACCCATTTTCGCAGAATCTGCATTTGCAAGGACTAAATCCACATTTTCCTAAATTTATAATGATCAAATGCTATACCCGCAGCCTACCTTTCCATGTTGATTATTCCGGGGCTCTCTGAGCCACCTGTCCGGAACCCCTTTGACAAGAGCTTTAAGGTCTCTGTGTTCGGAACTGTCTCACCGTTTTCCCATCGGGACACCGCCTGCCTCGTGACCATGACCTTCGCAGCCAGTTCGTCCTGAGATAAACCCTTTTTTGTTCGCAGTCCAAAAATAACGTCCTTTGTCTCCATTTCGTGCACCTCCGTTACCAGTATCATAACAGAAAACCGATACTACGGAAAGCAACGCGCTGTTTCCTACTCCTCAGCCTCCATATCAAACAGTTCCAGTACACACGCCCTTTTCGCCTGTGTACTGGAACTGGATTTTGCCGATGCTTCGCATCCTGAATCGGAAAAATCTGCTGCCGCGACAGTATCATACGGAATTTTCAGTGCAGAAAATCCCTACCCTTCAAAATCCATATCAAACATACTTATCTGTTCCATCTTGAAGTCCGATAATACCATCCTTTTGGGATCATCGCCTTTCACGTGGGTCACGTCAACTCTCTGCACTCCATTTCGGATGCTGGATTCGATGAGTTTCAGTACATAGATGTTGTCAAACCGGTTATAGATGGAATCGCCTCCGAGACCGGAAAGGCAGATCAGCTGCGTATTCGTCTTTTTCGCCATCTCGATCAGCGGTTTCAGAAGATGTTCCGCGTTTGTCTGCGCAAACGGGTTGTCCATGATTAGGACCTTTCCTTCCTCGCCGGAATTAAAGATGTCGGTCTCATCCCGCCTCATATAGCTTAAGAGACAGGTCAGGATCACAAATGCGGACAGGAAACCTTCGCCGCCGGAGTTTGCCGATACCTCAGACCAGGAGATCGCAACCTCCCGTTCCGCCTCGATTTTATACAACCGGATCTTCACATTCTGGATTCCTACGATGTCATCATACAGCTTTTTCGTCGTGATCACCCGTCCCAGGAACTCCGTCAGATTTTCATTCTTCTCGATCGTCTCGATTCCCATTTTCACCACATGTTCAAAATAATCATGCAGCTTCAGGCGGAAATGCTCTTTTTCCGTCTCCCAGTCCGGTACCTGGATTCGCAGCATTTTGAGGCTTCTGCCGCGCACAGAGATCGTAGAATTTTTGTCAATCATGCCGATATTCGCATTGATCTGCTCAATGTATTCCAGGAACATCATTTCCAGATTTTTCTGCTCATCATCGATATGCGCAAGGTCGATCTTCAGTTTTTCCAGCTGATTTTCGTATGCCTGGCGGTTCAGCTCAAACTGGCGGGACAGATTCTGCGGACTGGCAGTCTGCGAGAGCAGGCTGTCAAACGTTTTCCTGAAATAATCATCCGCGTACTCTTTACCGGACGCAATCTCGCGGATCATTTCTGACATGCTAAGTCTGCATTGATCCAGAGCTTTGGAAATCTCCGCCATTTTTCTGCGAATCTCTTTCTGATACGTTTTAACAGCCTCGATCTCCGCATTTCGGATATCCGGAATCTGTGCCTGGATGGCAGTCAAGGCATCCTCTTGCCCCTCTTCTGTCTGCGTGAGCATTTCAACTTCCGGAAGCATCTCATCCTCATATTCCGCTACAACCGCAACCTGTGCAGACATCTGGATATTTCTCTCCTGAAGACGCGACTGCTTCTGCAGCTCTGTCCTGAGATCATATTCTTGTAAATTCCAGCGTTCTTTAAAGTTTATGTCTGTAATCGTCTTTCGATCGACCGGCTGATCAAATCCCGTTTCCTTTTTCAGGTTTTTCATATTGGTCTCGATCTGATGTTTCAAAACACCCAGTTGTTCTCCCAGACTGACATTCTTTTCAACTGCCTGATTCAGCTCTTTTTCTGTCTGCTTTTTCTGACGTTTCCAGCTGTCATACTGTTCTTCCGGGCAGATCAGTTCCCGGTACTCCTCCTCCGGAATCCGGCTGTCCTCATTTTTCTTTTGAATATCTTTCTTTTTCCCCTGGATTCTTCCGATCCAGTCATTCTGCGCTTTTCGAAGTTCATCGACACTATCCGATATTTCTTTCGTCAGTGCATAATATCTCGCTTCCAGTTCTGCCGGATCCGCAGATTCCTGACCGGTACGTTCATGATTTCCGGCTGTTTCAGCAAAAGTTTCAAATTTTTCTTTTTGTTTCTGAACACGGTCGATCTGCTCCGAAATTTCCTTCACCAGCGCCCGGAGTCCAATCTCCTGTTCCTGAAGCTCTATCATTCTGATCTTAAGAGCACTTTCTTTCGCCGTCAATTCTGTATTTTCCTTGTTCAGGCGTTCCAGACTCGTCCGCTCTGTCTCGTACTGCTCATATTTTTTGCAGAGAATATCAAACTGGTGCTTCTCCCTGTTCAGCTTATCGATCTGCCGTTTCACCGTCTCCGCAAGCTTTTTCGTCTCTTCTTTTTCTTCATCCAGTCTGCCCTGCTCCCGCCGGATCTCCTGGAGACGTTCTTTCACTGATTCACTCTCTTTTTTCTGATCCGTAATCTCTTTTTCTGTCTGCTGATACAAAGTGGTACTGAACGTCTGACTTTCAATTGTACTCCTGTAGTTTCGGTAAGTTTCCAGGTCCGATTCCTTGTCCCCGATTGACTTTTTCAGACTTTCAATCTTCCTCCTGATCGTCTCCAGAATCTTTTCCAGCCCCTCCCGATCAAGAAGATGTGTATTGAACATGACATAAAAATGCACATTTCCATAGACTGCAAATCTCGCATCCACAGATTGCCGCTCCTGTTCCAGTTCGTCTTTTATGATGATCGGGATCGGAAAGCTCGTATACAGTTCCTCCTCATTCTTTCTGAACCGTTCAAAATCCGCCCGCTCCATCACAACAGAATACGGAATAAACGGATTTTTCTTTACAAGCTCCGCATTCTCTGCCGCCGTCCGTCCGTTTTTCGTGAGCCATTCCATTCCGTATACCGGGTCGATTCCGTTCTGTTCCAGGTAGATCCTGATATTTTCCGGAAGCTCTGTCGTTTTTCCTTCCTTCAGCTGCCGGAACTGTTTCTCCTGAGCAGCTTTCTTCTGGATCAGACTGTCTCTTTCCATGTCCAGCTCTTTCATCTTTCCGTCCAGCTGATCCAGAATCAGATTTTTCTGATCCATATGGGCTTCATCCATGCCGACATACTTCATGATTCTCAGGCGTTCATTCTTCTGTTTCTCCAGATCCAGAAGTTTCTTAGAAAGACTGTCCAGCTGATGTGCGAGATCGTTGGCTTTTAAATTTCCATCCACTATTTCCCGGGAAAGTCTTTTTTGTGTCTGTTCCTGCTCGAGAAGTTTTCCGGCATATTTTGCCGATTCATTTTTCTTTTCCTGAAGCCCTGCTTCCATTTCTTTCCGAAAAATCTCCAGTGCACCATCCACATAAAGACCTACGATATTTCGTCTCAGATCTGCACTGAATTCTCTGTTAAAGGTGTCTTCCACCTCATCAAAGCTTTTCACTCTTGAAGTCAATGCACCGATATCTACGCCTAGTTTTCGGATCTTCTGCTCATTTTCACCGAATTCCTTCTCTGCTTCCTTTTTCGTATTTTCAGTCTCGACACGATTTTCTTCTTCCCGCTTCTTCTGTTTCTCCAGCTTCTCTGCCTTCCCGGAATACAGCGCATACAGCTGACTTCCGATCTTTCCGATCTCATCCTTTGATTCTTCCGTCTTCTGTAAAAGCACCTGCAGCTTTGCATCTACCTCGGCCTTCTGACGTTCAAAATCCTTTAATTCCTGATAAAGCTTATGAAGATCATACCGGTCGATCTCCCGTGTCAACTGATTTTTCCGATAGGTCAGCTCTGTGATCGCCGTCTCCTGCTGTGTTCTCTTCGCAAGGAGTGCTGTCTTCCGGTCCTCATCAATGTAAATTCCATATGAGAGCTTCTCATAAACGATCCGTCTCTGTTCCCTTTTGATCTGGTCTATTTTCTCCTGTCCGGCAGCAATTTCCGTCTCCAGCCGCTTCAATTCTCTCTGCAGCGCCTTCACATAAAGGATCATCTCTGTTCTGAGAGCCGCTGCATCATGATCTTTCTGAACATAATCATCGATCTGGACTTTCAATGGCTTCGTGTCCTCAAAATACTGTTCAATGATCCCTTTTCGCTGAATTTTCGACTGATTACTCTTGTATTGTTCAATAAACTGGAACGCAAGTTTCCGGAACTCATCCGTCTTATTCTTTTCCTGGTTTAATTTATCTTCAATAGGGCGAAGGAACCAGTTTTCCACCAGATTCTTCTCATCTTTGGCATTCTGGAAAAGCTCTGAAAGTCCCGACTCCTTCTGGTTGACCTTTCGGATGATGCTCTCCCATTCTTTATTGTTGACCTGATACTCGCGAAGTTTATTAAAATACTGGCCTCTTCCATAGGCGCTGGTCATGTCATACAGCCGAAAGTTTCTCGACTCACTTTTACTGATCTCCTCCAACAGGTTTTTGCATTCAGAAAATCCCCTCAGGATCTTTTTGCTACCTTCCTGTCTGATGACCGGAAGATTCTCAATATCATAGCTGCAGGCTTTTGAATAATTGCCGGTAAAAGTGTACATTTCCAGCTCTTCCGCGTCATTGTCTTCCCGCTGGCTTTTCCTGACCATCATACCTGCCAGGAAACGATCGGCTTTATTATCCAGGATCCATTCTGTCATGATAAATGTCGGCCGGTTCGTCGTAAAATAGCTCTTAAACGGCCGGTCTCCGAAATCACGATATGAGCGGTTGACAAAAAGGCTCACAATCATCTGTACCAGCACGCTTTTTCCGCCGCCGTTTCTCAGGGAGATGAGTGTGTTCTGACCATTGAAGTCAAACATCTCGTCATCAATTTTGATGGTGTTATTGTTATAGTTCAGGTTTAAAATACGGATCCTCGCTATCTTACTCATATGTTTCCCCCAATGCCTCCATGATCCTTGCATAGTTTTCTTTATTCAGGATCTTATACTCCATCACGTTGTCCAGCTTTGCCGTCGTCTTGATCATCTCATCTTCCCGGACGAAAACGATCAACCCTTGCCGATCGAGAAACTCACAGATAATGCTCACATAGCCTTCCTTTGTATACTTTGACCGGCTTCCCGTTTCCGCGCTTTTTAAGGACTCATAGGCCTCGCTCATACTCTTGTAATCCAGGACATTTTCATACATTTCTGTGTAAAGATTTGTTCCATCCTGTTCCCGCTCCTGTTCAAGCGCAAGTCCTGCTTTCAGACGCTCTGATACGAGATTCTGCAGCTCTCCGAGTTTTAAAAATTCCCTGGATTTACTGGTACTTCCCTGTCCGTCATAAAATTCCACCAACAGCGTCAGGATTACGAACTGTGCCAGATAATAATCCCGGTCTGTAGCATTCGGTTTACATAATTCTTTTTTCAGGTCTGCCTTCGTAAAACCGAGGTATTTATTGTCGATATCCGGCATCAGATAGATCGTCGTCCCGTACCGCTCGATTCTGCAGTCTGCAATTTCCGCCTGATTTTTCACGAGATTCATGACCTCTTCATGTTCCACATACGCACGGTACAGATCATTGACTCCCGCATCCAGGTCACTCAGTGCCCCGTGGCACAAAAGATAATAAAATATTTTCTGGCTGTATGTGATCATCTCTGCTTCGTATGCCATCTTCTATCTCTCCTCATACCGGAATCCCACGTTGGAACATCTGAAATTTCTTCTGTTTCCGTTTTCATCCATTACATTCTTAAAGTACACATGCGCACTGTCTTCCATCGGGAAAATAAACATCTTTCCGATTTTCCGGAATTCCCGGTCTTCCATCAGGCCAAGTAACATCTCATTCAGTACAAATCCATCTGACGCATCCATGAGATAATCCGATTGTTCATTTTGAAGTGCTCCGATATCGATTGTGCCCGCTGTCAGGAATTCGATGATCACCTCGCGAAAAATCTCTGCAGTCGGAAGAAGCTGTGTCCGTTCTTCTTCTGTACACACCGTATTTAAGATTTCCAGCGTCATTTCTTTATATTTGAGAAGCTGTTCCAGGATTCCCTTCACACAGCCCTCATATTTTTTCATCCGTTCTTTCCTGCGCTCTTCTTTCTCCCGGTTGTACTCCTCTTCATCAAAATCCAGCTCCACGGTCTCGTCTTCCACATCCGCTTTTTTTAACTTTTTCTGATATTCCAGCATTTTCTCCGGATTAAAGATCTTCCCCACCCGTCCGGTAAATAACGGACTAAAAATTTTATCAACATTTTTCAGGAGCGAGACATCTTTTAATACCTTATCATACACATCGCTCCGGAACGGAAACCGCTGGACCAGTGTCATGTTCGAGTAATTTTCCAGCTCTTCATCATATAATTTCTTCAGATCAAAATGCTGACCGAGGATTCTCTGGTGTTCATCCAGAGTCTGCGTAAGATATCTTCCGATCACACGAAGATTGTTCAGGTTGCCCTTTTCTTTTTCCGTGAATGTTTCCGCATTCATCTGTTTTTCTTCAAATTCTTCAATTTTCTCGTCGATAAACTGCCTGTGAAGATTGAATTTTTCTCTTGTCTCGACTACAGTGTTGATGTTGTCCTCCACCAGCTGCCCATATTCTTCTACTGAATAAGCCAACGCATTTCTCCGGACCGACAGGATTGCCTCCTCGATCTTCTGGCTCTGTTTTCTAAGCTGACTGAAGATATTTTTGATATCTTCCACAGCCCTGTTATAATCTGCCTTTTCCAGATGCAGCTTAAAGAGCATTTCATGGACCGAAAGTTTCAGATTATTTTCCATTTCCATCGTGGAGAGCATCATATTGTAACCCTCGTCCGTCAGGTAATAGGATGTTCTTCTGACGCCACTCTCCAGATACACGACCTTGTTGTCGATATAACGGATGTTGATTTCCTTATATGTCCGTTTTTCATAGTCAAAAGCCTTAAAATACATGGAAGAATCGCTGTTTCCAAGGATATCCTCCACCATAAATCTCGCAAAGTCCTGACTCTGCTCAAAGCTCAGCTTTTTCGCATGGTACTCGTAGCTGATGTCCTCCACGAACGCCGCAATATCGTCCATCGTGCAGTTTTCTTCCCGCAAAGAATACTCCATGATAAAAAGCAGCAGTGTAAACAACATATTCATCTGCTCATCCCGCGTCTCTATGCCGTAATCCTTCCACTGCTGCTTTCCAAAGCTGTTGCTGCAGAGCAACGCATACCTCCCGACGAATTTCATTCGCTGCTCAAAATTCTTTAAAAAATCTTTCTCGATCATCTTTTATCACCAGTTTTGTTCATTTACCATAACCTTTCCGTATCTCTTCTGTCGGTTGGCTACCAGTCATGCTCATTTAGAATTTCCTGTGGAATATATTTTCCTGCTGACAGGATTTCATGGATCTGTCTCCTTCTCTCCTCATCAAACACATCCAGAAATACCGTTCCAATATTCGAATTCTGCTTTTCCTTCATGTCAGGAAGAGCTGAAAAACCGATCTGAAGCGCCTTATCCAGCATCGCCTCGTATGCTTTCCGGAAAAGTTGGATCATTCCGGCACTGCCATTTCCCTGCCTGTCCCATTGGTACTCTTTCTGCTCCAGAAGATGTTCATAGATCAGAATCCCCTCATAATCAAGATCTCCGAAATAGAACAATTCATTATCCCCAAGGAAATAGGATTCTGCCCCATTCACATAATCCGCAAACGTCTTCCAGATTCCTTTTCCTGCCCCGTAGATCACAGTACCAAACTGTTTTCCAAGGATCCGGTCACGCCCCGCATTCATACAGCGCCGGATATCAAAAAATGTGTCTTTATTCTCCACGATCAGAATGTTCTGAGGGGTCTGTTTGGACCGGGAATAATAAGAGAGCGGCTCAGAAGTCTCATAAAATGCCAGCTGTTCCCGACTGATCCCAATTTTCCTGCAAAATTCGAGACCGCCCTCTCTCTGGAAAAACTTTTCCCGACGGAAGATCTCGAAGCTCCGCTCATTCATCGTCTCCTCGGTATCAAGCAATTTGGAATGATCTTTCAGATAATCACTCAGAATCTGAAGTTTCTCCTTGTCCGTCTCATAGCATTCCGGATGGTTCCTGTAATAGGAAGTATTGATCAGAGGATGATACTTATACTTCAGTTCCTCATAGATATCCGTATAATCCGGTTTGTCTTCATATTTCCAGAAGCTGAGCGGAAGCGCCGGTCTCCGGCCGTTGCTCTTCGCATTTTTCATCGGAACAAGCTCGTCTCTCCTGATCAGCTCCATCACATATGTATAGAATTTCTGATAATCTTCCGACTCCGGATACTCATTGAGCAGGTCCTGCAGGTATACTTTGTGTTTCTTCATTCAGAGCTTCCTTTGCATTTTTCTTTCCATATTTTCTGAATCCATCACCATCTGCCCGATCGGGTTATCCGCAGATTCGCAGGATCCTATGGATATTTTTCCATTGGCACTCAGTCGTCTGCTTCGCCATTCCTCTTTTTTATACAATCCGTTACTGCCTCCTGAAACAGCAGCACTTCCACAACGCCGACAAGAATCGCAGCCGCCTTTAAAAGACGTTTTCCGTTTTTGTCATCTTCCAGGCCCTCCGACAGCTTTAAGAGCAACGCCAGCATCCCAATATTTCCCACTCTCTGCAGATGCCGGTTCATGGATCTCATTTCAAAATAAATATCCCTGCATGTTTTGTCTTTTTCCATTTCATAGTCCTCCTATTTTCCATATGTTTGACTTTCTGTATCTCTTTGAGACACAGTATATCACATTAGGTGTCCTATAATTTGGTCTTGCATATCGAAAGCAAAAAAATTTATCAGATTTCTTTCTCCATCCACTTCTCAATCTTCCCCACAACTCCAAGATCCGCCGGCAGCCAATCCACGCTGTATGGCTGCCCTGCAGCATTCTTCTCTAGTCCCTACAACTGGTCATACTTCGCAGACTTCCCCCGCGCCTTTTCCACCGGATACTTTTTCTCATTCATCCCCATTTTCATATTCACGATCTCATCTGCATCCAGCCCCAGCTTGTCTAAAAGGTTCTGTGAGTAGACGATCACATCTGCCAGCTCTTCTTTCACATGCTGAAGATCATACTCCTCATCACTCCACTGAAAGCATTCCAGAAGTTCTGCTGCCTCAATGACAATGGATTTTGCCAGATTGGCGGCAGAATGGAACTGGTCCCAGTCGCGGTCGTCGGTGAATTTTCGGATCCTGTCTATGGTTTCCTGTCTCATTGTATTGCTCCTCTATTTTCGATTGTCCACGCAGCTCCCTTAATCCTCCAGCCTCGGTCCGATCTCCTTCGGGATCGGGCATTCGTAGATGCCGTTTGTCTCGGCCAGCCATTCGTCGTGGGCTTTCTTTAAGATTTCCGGGCTTTCCATGGTCTTTAAGGCGGCCAATGCTATGGCCTCACCCGCATTTAACATTGCCTTGTGGGCGATCTCCGTGTTGCCGTGTGCGGTCATCTGCCAGGTGTGGGCGGCAGTGCCGAGAGTCGCTGTCGCCGTGGTACACATCGCCGTTGGGATCACATAGCTGGCATCGCCGACGTCGGTGGAACCCGCCTGGACCTTTCCAGTCCATACAAGCGGAGAGATCCGGGTGTGGAGCGGGCGGGCTTCGATCTCATCCAGATGATCTGCACCGAAGAGTTTCCGCAGGGACGCTCGCTTTGCCTCCAGTTCCTCCGGCGTCGCGGTCTCATGGAAGAATCTGGATGCCAGCGCAAAATCCGCCTCATCGTAAGCCGGAGCGCCGATCTCCTCCATTGACTCATGAAGGACTTCCGAGAGTACATGGTTCGGGATGTAATCAGAAAGACCTGCATAGAGCTCATATGTCATCTCAGTCCCTGTCATCTTTGCGGCGCCTTCTGCCACATCAACCACACGCCTGTAGATTTCCTTTACCTGCCAGGACTTTGGCGCGCGGATGAAATAGTGGACGCGGCTGTGTCCCTGGACAACATTTGGGGCGATTCCTCCGACATCACGGTACGCGTAGTGGATCCTCGCGTCAGAGATGATATGTTCCCGAAGATAATTGACGCCGACGCTCATGAGTTCCGCCGCATCCAGCGCAGATCTTCCGAGTTCCGGAGCTGCCGCTGCATGGGAGGTCACACCTTTGAAGTTAAAGAAGACGCTGACATTCGCCAGAGTGGACTCCGACCAGATTTCGTTCTTATCGCCCGGATGCCAGGTGAACGCCGCATCCACGCCGTCAAAGATTCCCTCTCTTGCCATGATCGCCTTGCCGTCGCCTTTTTCCTCGCTCGGGCATCCAAAAAGGACCACGCTTCCCGCTTCCGGATGCTCCTCAAGATACGCTTTCACTGCAAGCGCTGCCGCCATGGCTCCCGCACCGAGCAGGTTGTGACCGCAGCCATGTCCGTCCGGGTTCTCCCCTTCGGCTTTCTTTCTCATCGTGCAGCCGCCTTCCTGGGACAGCTCCGGAAGAGCGTCATATTCCGCTAAAAATCCGATCACCGGCTTTTCTGTTCCATATGTAGCTTTAAATGCCGTCGGCATGCCGCCGACTCCCATTTCCACCTGGAATCCTTCTTTTTTCAGAACATCCTCATAGAGTTTTGCGGTCTTAAATTCATGAAAGCCTGTCTCCGCATAATCAAAAATTTTGTCACTCACCTCGACGATCAGGTCTTTTTTGTCCGCAACTGCTTTTAAAACAAATTCTTTTTTATCCATCGCTTCTGTCCGGGATCCGGATCTTCCTTTCATTGTTTTTTTGTCTGACTGCTCTTCACGAGCAAAAATTTTTCAAGTCGTATTTCCATATGTTGCAGCGGCAGCAGCAGACTTTACTGCTGACTTTCCACATCTCTCCTATTTGACAGATCCATTGTTTTCGAATAGACTTAATTATACTATTTTTATGATTTTTTTACAACAAAGGAGCTACCTCTAAATGAATCTTCAAAACATGCAATATCTCCTCGAGATCTCCGACTCCGGCTCTCTGTCGGCGGCCGCAAAGCGGCTGTCTGTGACCCAGCCGTACCTGAGTAAAGTTCTCCGTGAGACAGAAAAAGAATACGGGATCACGATCTTTACCCGCGGAAAAACAGGGATCATCCCGACGGAATCCGGACGTCTGTTTCTCGATATGAGCCGGGATCTCCTTGAACATGCAGAGCAGTTCCGCCAGACATTCCGGGAGCACCCGGACTCCTGCCGTCTTCGGATTGCTGCAGACTGCTGTTTTCCTGAGAATGATGCCCTGAGTAAGACGATCCATGCCTTTTCTGATCAGCACGATCGGACATTCCGCCTTTTTTACCGCGAGCTGGCAGGACACGAAGTCATCCGGGAACTCGATGCCGGACATGCAGATATCGGTTTCATCGTGTATCCGGAATCCGAAAACGAAAAGGTACAGGAGCTTCTGGCTCTTCACAATCTGGAAGAACAGATCCTGTTTCACTCTCCCCTTCAGCTTTTCTGCCGGAATGCCCATCCGGTTCTGAAGGATCCAAATGCACTGACTCCGGAGCTTTTCGATCAATACAGTTTTGTTCTGCATTCCGCCGAAGCGGCATCCCAGATTTCTGCAGAAAGCAGCATTCTGAACGGAATCCAGTCTCTTATCCGTCAGGATCAGCTCTCCGGGATTACCTATGTGAACAGCCGTGCTTCTTTTTACAACATCGTCGAGCAGACGGATTCGATCGGGATCGGCATTGCTCCGCTTCATGACCGTGAAAATTTCCCTGAGATCACCGCGCTTCCGGTTCCGGAGTGGTTGTGGCCCGAGAGCGGGCACGATCGTGAGCTTGTTGCTTCCTGCATCTTCCGCAATCGTGTACGCCTCTCCCCGGCAGCCCAGATGTACCTTGCTGAACTCTCCCGCCTGTAAAGGAAACAAAGCCTGGCACCTTCGCGTACCGGGTGCAGTCGTTTGTGATAAAAAAGCTCCCGAAAAGAACCACATCATATCTATAACATGCGGTTCCCATCCGGGAGCTTTTCCTTTCTGCCCAAGTCTCACTGCTTTTCACAGCCAGATCCTCAGGCACTCGATCTTAATTGTTTCGCAGCATCTTCCCTGCGCTTATCCCCACACTCTGGGATCTCACATCATCTTATCCACCATGCCCATCAGCTCATCACCGACAGCTTTGGACTTCGCCTCAGCATCATCAAGGGAGGTTCCCTTAACGCCATAGTAGAATTTGATCTTCGGCTCGGTTCCGGACGGACGGATGCAGAGCCATGCGCCGTCGTTCATATCATAGTAAAGAACATTGGACTCCGGAAGTCCTGTCTCCTTTACTTCGCTCGTCGCAACCTCTGTGATCGTGTTCTTCTTGTAGTCACGGACAGAAGTTACCTCGTAACCGCCAAGTGCCTTCGGCGGGTTCTTGCGGAAGTTCTCCATAATTTCCTGGATCTTCGCAAGTCCCTCAATTCCTTTTAAGCCGATGGATTTTACGGTATCTTTGTAGTAACCATACTTCTCGTACATTGCGACCATCGCATCCCATAAGGTCATGCCCTTTTCCTTGTAGTAAGCGGCTGCCTCACAGAGAGCGGCAGTTGCGGAGATCGCATCCTTATCACGGGCATATGTGCCGATCAGGCAGCCATAGCTCTCCTCCATACCGAACATGTAGGTTCCTTTGCCTGTTGTCTCTTCTTTTAAGATCTGCTGACCGATATACTTGAAGCCGGTCAGGACCTCGACAAGCTTGCAGCCGTAATGTTTCGCGACGGCATCAACCAGATTTGTGGTAACGATAGATTTTACGACTTCTCCGTCGGCCGGGATCTTTCCTGCTGCCTGTTTCTGGCTTAACACATAGTCACATAACAAGGAGCCGGACATATTTCCGGTAAGCGGGATATATTCACCGGACTTTGTATCTTTTACATAAACACCGAGACGGTCTGCATCTGGGTCCGTTGCAAGAACAAGGTCCGCGTTCTTCTCTTTTGCAAGCTTCAATCCGAGTTCAAATGCCTCGGCAGCTTCCGGGTTCGGGTAGCTGACGGTCGGGAAATCTCCGTTCGGAAGTTCCTGCTCCGGCACAACATAGACATTCTCGAAGCCGATCTCTTTCATAACGCGGCGGGCCGGGATATTTCCGGTTCCGTGAAGCGGTGTGTAGACGATCGTGATGTCTTTCTGCATGCGGTTGATCGCTTCCTGGTTGACTACCTGGGCTTTTACCTGGGCGATATATTTGTCATCGATCTCTTTTCCGATCACCTGGAATTTTCCGCTCTTTAACGCCTCTTCCTCGGTCGTCGTTTTCACGGTGGAGAGATCCTCGATCGCAAGAACTTCAGCCGTTACCCCTTTATCATGCGGCGGTGTGAACTGTGCGCCGTCCTCCCAGTATACCTTATATCCATTGTATTCCGGCGGGTTATGGCTCGCGGTGATGTTGATGCCGGCGATGCAGCCTAACTCACGGACTGCGAAGGACAGTTCCGGTGTCGGGCGCAGGGATTCGAATTTATACGCCTTGATGCCGTTTGCGGCGAGTGTCATTGCAGCCTCCATGGCAAATTCCGGGGACATATGACGGGAGTCAAACGCGATCGCAACTCCCTTGTCTGCTCCGCCCTGTTTGATAATATAGTTGGCAAGTCCCTGAGTCGCGCGGCGGACTGTATAGATATTCATACGGTTGATTCCGGCACCGATGATTCCGCGAAGTCCTGCGGTACCAAATTCCAGATCCATATAGAAACGTTCCTTGATTTCGTTTTCATCGTTCGCAATTGCCCGAAGCTCTTCTTTTGTCTTCTCGTCAAAGTACGGATTGGCAAGCCATTCCTGGTAGATCTTCATGTAATCCTTCATGTTTTGACTCCCCTCATGCATTATTTTCCGGGGCGGAAAATATAATTCCAGCCACCTGTAAGATAGGTTCATTATATTACATTTCTAATGAAAAATAAAGTTATTTCCATATCCCGTTTCCTGATAATCTTCTTGTTTTAACCTCAAAAACCTTTTATAATGAACCTGTGTGGTGCAATTCATATTTCGTAAAAAAATATTATAATGAGTGAGGATTTATATGGAAAATTACAAGAGTAAGATCGTAACTGCGGAAGCTGCCATTGCGGCAGCCGTAAAAGATGGCGACTGGGTCGATTATGGATTCGGCGGCGGATTCCCGGAACTTCTTGATAAAGCACTTGCTGCAAGAAAAGGGCATTTGAGGGATGTTAAGATCCGCGGCGGTCTCGTGATCCGCCCGCGCATCGAAGTCGTTGAGGCTGACCCGGAACAGGAAAGTTTCTCCTACTACAGCTGGCATATCGGTGACTATGAGCGCAAGCTTCAGACCCGCGGTCTCGTAAAATTTATGCCTGTGGTACTCCGCCTTCTCCCGACGCTCTACCGCCAGCACTATATCCGGACAGATGTTGCCTTCGTCCCGGTATCCACACCGGATGAGAACGGCTACTGCGGTCTCGGCATCTCAAACTTCGCATGGAGAACCATGTTTGAGAGTGCAAGAACTGTGATCTTTGAGATCAATGAACATTATCCGAAGCTTCAGGGTGTGGACGGTTCCCACCGTGTCCATCTCTCCGAGGCGGATTATATCGTAGAGGGCGCTCATGAGCCGCTTCCGGTAAGAACTTACAAAGCTCCGTCTGAGACAGATATCCAGATCGCAAAGCTCGTCGTAAACGAGATTCCGGACGGCGCGGTTCTCTCTCTCGGCGTCGGCGGCGTTCCGTTCACCGTTGCGAACATGCTGGCGGAATCCGATCTCAGGGATCTTGGCTGCCATACCGGAACCATCAGTGACGCCTACTTAAACCTCTGGAAAGCAGGAAAGCTCACAAACGCAAAGAAAGAATTTGACACCGGTCTCTCCACCTGGAATCTCGCGATGGGATCTCAGGAATTCTATGACTGGATCTCTGAAAATCCGAAGCTTTTCCACCCGGCTGACCTCGATTATGTCCATGATCCGCAGCGCATCGGAACCATGAAGAATGTCATCAGCATCAATGGCGGCGTGCAGCTTGACCTGATGGGTCAGGAGAATGCTGAGTCCGCGGGAACCCGCCAGCTCTCCGGCATCGGTGGACAAATGGATTTCCTTGAGGGCGCTTACCGCTCCGTCGGAGGAAAAGGATATATCTGCATCAACTCCGCGAGAAAAGCAAAGGACGGCACCTTAAAGTCCAACATCGTTCCGTTCATTCCGGGCGGCTCCACCGTATCCGCTCCACGTACCATGATCCAGAGCGTTGCGACCGAGTACGGTATTGCGAACCTCTCCGGAAAGACCTTAAGAGAGCGCGCCGAGGCCATGATCGCGATCGCGCACCCGGATTTCAGGGATGAACTGGAACAGTATGCGAAAGAGGCGTTTCACTAAAAAATAAAAAGTTCCATATTGAAAAAATCTGCGGCAGAATCCGATGATATTCCACTCACCGGATTTCTGCCGCAGATTTTATCTCATCCATATAAGACTCCTGCCTCATTGACAAGGATCTACCTAATCCATTACAGACGTTTTTTCTGTGTATCCTAAAACTTCTCATCCCTGCACAAGATGTCAAAATCCTGCATGAGTTGTACTTTCAGGATAGTAAAACTTTGTTATAATGGATCATATAGAAACGAGAGGAGATTGTTGAGTATGAACAGCCCATTCTGGTCCCTTGTCATGCGGAATTTTCTGGAATTTTTTTCAATGGTGCCCTGTGCGGTTCTCTGCTTTCTTCCGGTTCAGGACCGGCTTCGCAGAAAACCGCTGAACCTTTTTCTCACCGGTATCCCGCTCTCGATCCTCTGGGCTTTCGCCGGAGGCCTCGTCTGCGCAGACTTCGGGATTGCGAGAGACTTCTGGGTCCTGCCGTCCTTTATCCTGTTTGCGGTATTCTTCCATCGGGTCTGTGATCTCGCCCTCTGGAAGCCGTTCAGTATCCTGACCGCCGTCTGCGCGGTCTTCTCCTGTATCACAAACCTGACACTCGTCGCAGATGCCCTCATTGACCGGACGAACACCTCCGGTCTGTTCACGCTTCCGGGCGCAGGGATCCACCTGCTGCTCTCCGTTCTCATCGTGGCCATCGTATGGTATCCGGCAACTCATGCCGCGAAATGGCTGGTGGACGATATCGAAATGGCAAAGACCTGGTATATATTCTGGGTATTCCCGGCGGCCTTCTTCCTGCTGAACCGCCTGATCCGTCCGCGCTACTATGAGACACTCTACACGAACCGGGTCATGAAGTTTTATCCGATTTTAATTCTGGCGCTCCTGACCTTCCTCCTGCTCTTCTATTTTATGTTCTACCTGATGGCATCGGAGATGAACCAGAACACGAGACTTTTGAGGGAAAATGAGCTTCTGCAGCTCCAGAGTGCCCAGTACCGCAATCTCCAACGCTCCATCGATGAGACGCGGATCGCCCGCCATGATCTCCGTCAGCATCTCACGGTGCTCTCGGGATACGCGGCGAACAAAGATCTTGACGCGATCTCAGACTATCTCGCTTCCTTCCGGAAACATATGATGCCGGAATGGCTGCCTGCTTACTGTGAAAACCAGGCCGTCAACGCGATCCTTGGCTACTACGCTCAGATTGCAGAAAACGCCGGTACTACTCTGGAGATTCAGGCTCAGATAGAAAAAGAAATACCGGTCCCGGAGCCGGAATTCTGCGTGCTTTTGGGAAATTTATTGGAAAACGCGGTGGACGCATGTCGGGAAAACAATGAAAGCGGCGCGATCAAGGTCCATATCCGCCAGACCGGCACCTCCCTCATAGCCATCACGGTGGACAATCCCTGCAGAAATCCTCCAGTTCTTGAAGGAAAGCGTTTTCTCTCCACAAAGCACAGTGGCCCCGGCATAGGTACCCAGTCTATCCGTCTCATCGCTGAACGGCACCATGGAGATGCGCGGTTTGAATGGAAGAACGGGATGTTCTACGCATCGGTGATCTTAATTCCGTCTGCGGAGTCATGATAGAAATAGCAAAATGTTTCCGGGCAATTTCGATCGTTCACTGTAATTTTTCAAACTTTTCCTTGACTATCTTACATTGCGGTTCCGCTGAAATTGAACGGTAGGCGTAAACGGGTTCTCCCGTTACAGAGAAAGGATATCCGGCCGGTATCCTGTAAAGCAGCGTCTTCTATGGACGAATCGGAGTGGTAACGCGGCGAAAACCATCGTCTCTCCATGCAGCAATGCATGGGGAGATTTTTTTTCGCTTAATATCGCATAAATGCCGGAAGTGAAGCGTATTATGGCTTCATTTCGCACGAATTTCGATTGCAGAAAAAGAAAGATCCGCAGGTTCCCATTTTTAGGATCCTGCGGATCTTTTTTACTTCATGTCGTAACGGTTCAGTGCCCTCACAGTTACGCGCAAAAATCCATTCCAAATCGGCTGTGCCGATAGGATTTTTG
>OGDQ01000091.1_pt1 | contig 72992 bp, 81 predicted proteins | sample 1570451 | NCBI WGS metagenome assembly OGDQ01 (sample SAMEA2582171, study PRJEB24529) | metagenome | biome: Human gut stool | place: China | collected 2011 | reverse complement strand
ACTTGTCTGAGCGAAGCGAGTTGTGTCTCCTCTTCTCCGCCTTTAGCAGTCTCCCGGGAGCTTAGAGGAACCTTCCCTGAATTACCGAGTACTCCTGACCGGAGACTTGCCGCGTATCTTTCACCAAACCTTAATTCAGGAACGTAACCGCCTTCGCCGGCGTTCTGTAATACGCGTTGGAAATAATAATACCGGTCTTTGACGTGCTGGCGTGAATGATCTTTCCATTGCCGATATAGAGCGCAACGTGGTTGATCGTCTTTCCGCTCGCATAGAACAGAAGGTCACCCGGCTGGATCTCAGACAGGGAGATCTGCTTTCCGTTCGATGCCTGATCTCTCGAAGTACGTCCGGTGGAAACTCCAAAATGCTCAAAGATCCGCATCGTAAATCCAGAACAGTCCGCTCCGTTTGTCAGGCTTGTCCCACCGTATACATACGGATTTCCGAGGAACTGTTTCGCATAAGCCACGATCGCTGTGCGGACTGCAGAATCATATACCGCACTTCCCGGTCCGTTCTGGGTATCCTGGTAACTTCCGGAGGTTCCCGTACTGCTGCCTGTGGAAGTATTACTGCCGTCACCGCCCGGACCTGCCGTATTGCCGGTATTCTGGCTTGTGCTGCCCTGGCTGTTCTGCTTCGTCTGCTCCTTCGTCGTTCCGTTGTCCACATTCGGATTCTGCGCGATCATACCGATCGAGGTTGACGGAGTGTCCTTATTTTCCGTGCTCTGTCCGGATTCCTTTTTCAGTTCCTCAACTTTTGCGATCGCATCGTCCGCCTCTTTCTTGATCCGGGCAGCCTCCTCAGCTTTCTGCTTTTCTTCCTCAACGCTGACCGCCTGCTTAAACTCTACCCTCTGGGTAACATAATCCTTATGGACATATCCGCTCAAGGATTCATCGACCTGGATCTCGATAAAATCGCCGTCTTCCTTCACTTCCAGATATTCCGAATCTTTGGAAAGTGTCGTGAGGACTGCGCTGTTCATATTCGGCTGTTCGCGGAGATTTAAACCATCCGCGCTGACTGTGACATATACAGTTCCCACATTCTTTGCGATCTTCTCAGCCTCAGCACCGGTAATAAAATATTCTGATTTTATGTAACCTTTAACGGAACCGGACTGGATCTGATACCAGGTTCCTCCCTCTCCGTCCACCGTTGCAAGGATCGTCGCCGCACAGTTATTGTAGATCTTTCCGACAATACTGCTGGAGGTGTTCGCCTCGGAACGGATATTTACATAGTTGCTCACGTGGGAGATCGCCACATTATCGTAAGCCGACTGTTTATTTCCTACGGTCGTGATCCCCTCTCTGGCGCTCACCTGCACCGAAAGCGTCTCAGCCGCATAAGCAGCCTGCGGCATCATGAGCGCCACGCTCAGCCCGCAGACCGCAATGATTCTTCCTGCTCTGTTCATTCTTTTTCTTTTCTCCTGTCAATTACCGACAAATCTGTTTTCAGTTCTGTATTCTGTCAAAAGATGTCGATATACTCAATTCTGCCCGTTCAGATAAGCTTCCACCGATGCGACGCAGTTCGCGCCGTCCGCAACCGCCGTCACGATCTGGCGGAGCGCCTTTGTACGGACATCCCCGGCCGCGAAGATTCCCGGAACATTTGTCTTTCCGTCCTCACCGGCTGCGATATGTCCCGCAGGATCCATCTCCACGGATCCTCTGAATATCTCACTGTTCGGGGTGATCCCGACCGCAACGAACACGCCGTCCACTGCCAGGTCATTCTTCTCCCCGGTCTTCTTATTTAAAATTCTGAGTGTTTCCACCTTATCTGTTCCGACAATTTCTTCCGGGACTGTATCCCATAAGATCTCCACATTCGGAAGCTCCATCAGGCGCTTCTGCAGGCTCTTTGCCCCGCGGAACTCGTCTCTTCTGTGGATCACATAGACTTTCTCGCAGAGTCTCGCGAGGAAGATCGCATCCTCAAGGGCAACATCCCCGCCGCCGATCACCGCAGTCGTCTTTTTCCGGAAAAACGCGCCGTCACAGGTCGCGCAGTAGGAAACACCTTTTCCCGTAAACTCCGCCTCTCCCAGGATCTCAAGCTTTCTGTGATGCGCCCCGGAAGCGATGATGACCGCTCTCGCAAGTCTCGTCTCCTTTTTGCAGACAACCTGATAGATCACAGGCGGGCGCTCCGTCCCGGCTTCTGCTGCCGTCAGGAGTTCCTGCTCCTCTTCCTTCCCGGATGCGTCTGCGGACTCCGCACTTTCGATCTTCAGTACGGTATCTTTTGCGAATTCCACCCCGAGCTTATCGGCATGTTCCCGGAATTTCATTCCAAGATCAAAGCCGCCGATCCCCGGAAGTCCGGCATAATTGTCTACCTCATATGTTGTAAGCACCTGTCCGCCGCTCATCATCTCTTTTTCGATCACGAGTGTCTCAAGTTCCGCGCGTTTTGCGTAGATCGCAGCCCCGAGTCCCGCCGGACCGGAACCGATAATGATCAGATCATAAATCTGTTCCATGATGCCTCCAATCTCAGAATCGATATATATATGATATATTTTCCGCACATTCTGTTCTTCATGTCCGTACCAGGCGGTCACAAAACACAAAAATACGCCTTGTATAGTATAGCACCATATATGTCTATTATACAATCAGTTTCACTGAAATTTAAGTGGCATTCCTGTGGCAAAATACAGAAAAACGCAGCCATACGAGGGAGTACGACTGCGTTTTTCTACATCCTGATCAATTCACTTGGGGTATTAAAGGATATTGAAGGTATCTTTGCTGCATCCTGCAGCATATTTATCTGTAACGGTCCGTCCCTGGTTGAAGTACAAAGGGATGGGACGAAACCATTGCATTCAGGGAATTTTCCAGCTGTTTATTTTTCTCTTTCCGCCGCAAGCTGCTTCTTTAAGAAGGACAGCTGGCCGCCGCTCAGCACAACTGCGATCTCATTATCCGTAAGGTCAAGGCGTGCGCGGAAGGTGAAGTCTTTCGTCTTATCTTTGATGAGAATGGATCTTGTCGGGATCTGATCGAGCAGATCCGTAAACTCCAGCTCATCATTCTGGTCAAGACGGTCGTAGTCGGCCGGATCTTCGAATAACATCGGGATCACGCCGTGGTTTACAAGGTTTCCCTTGTGGATTCTCGCGATGCTCTTTGCGATTACCGCTTTGACGCCGAGGTACATCGGGTTGATGGCCGCATGTTCACGGGAAGATCCCTGGCCATAGTTTTCGCCGCCGATAATGATGCTCTTTCCCATCGCCTTTGCACGTGCCGCAAACTCCGGATCATAACGGTGGTAGCAGTACTGGGACATCAGCGGAATATTGGAGCGCATGCTGGAGAATTCCGCGCTGGCCGGGGTGATATCATCCGTCGAGATGTTGTCACGCCCCTTTAAGCTGATCGGTGCACAGAGATACTGGGTCGGAGCTTCCGGCACCGGAAGGAACTTGATGTTCGGTCCGCGGACGATCTCAACCTTTTTCGCTTCCTCCTCGGAGAGCGGAGGAATGATCATGGAATCGTCAACAATGTACTGATCCGGCTCTTTGATCTCGCCGAGGATCTTCACGTTCTCGCCCATGATGTCCTCTGCGGTCGCAAATGTTCCCATGATCGCAGTCGCAGCGGCACTTTCCGGGCTTACCAGGTAGATCTTCGCAGTCGGATTTCCAGCACGTCCCTTGAAGTTCCGGTTGGAAGTGCGGACAGCGACTCCGTCTGTTGCCGGTGTCTGGCCGATCGCGCAGCACGGGCCGCATGCGATCTCAAGGATCCGGACTCCTGCTGCGAGCAGCATATCGATATAGCCGTCACGCATCAGCTCACGGTAAGTCTGTTTCGAAGCGATCGCACAGGTGCAGCTCACGTCATCGTTGACATGATGTCCTTTGAACACGAGAGCAGCTTTTGCGATATCTGCATAGCTCGCATTCGTACAGCTTCCGATAAATACCTGCTGAACGCGCTTTTTCTCTGCATCCTTTAGCGGAATGACGTTGTCCGGCTGGTGTGGACATGAGATCAGCGGTTCCAGCTCGCTTAAGTTGATGTCGATGCATTCATCATATTCCGCATCCTCGTCCGGCAGCATTTCCACATACTGGTCGCCGCGTCCCTGCGCAGTCATGAACTTTTTCACCTGCGCATCCGCCGGGAAAATCGAGGTTGTCGCACCCATCTCAGCACCCATATTGGCGATCGTGGCTCTCGCCGGGACCTCCAGAGCTGCTGCGCCTGGTCCTACATACTCATATACATTTCCAAGTCCGCCTTTGATCGTGACGAGCTGGAGCATTTTTAAGATGACTTCCTTCGGGTTGCATCCGGGTTTTAAGGAACCGGTCAGATTTACCTTCACGACACGCGGCATGGTGAGGCGCATCGGAACACCGGTCATTGCAGTCGCAACATCCATTCCGCCGACTCCGATACAGAGCATGCCGATCGCGCCGCCGTGCGGAGTGTGGCTGTCACCGCCCATGCTGACCTTTCCCGGAATTCCGAATCTTGCAACATGGACCGCATGGCAGATCCCGTTTCCCGGCCTGGAGACATGGACACCAAATCGCTTTGCCGCAGACTGTAAGTAGATATGGTCATCCGGCGTCTTATTGTCCACATAGAGCAGGTTGTGGTCCAGGTAGCTGACACTGCACTCCGTGCGGATCCGGTCAAGTCCGATCGCTTCAAATGCCAGGTATGTCATAACGGCATTGATGTCGTGGGTTAAGGTCTGGTCCACTTTAATAAAAACTTCCTCGCCCGGAGTCATGCTGCCGGAAACATAGTGGGACTCGATAATTTTTCTGGTCAATGATTTTCCCATGGTAAAACCTCCATCACAATCTTCATAACTGCTGTTTTCACTTTTTTATTTTCTTCTTCATCTGCACGATCTGCCGACTCTGACTTTCTGAAATTTTGCGGCGCCGATCACGCTCAAATTACTTTTGATCTGGTCTCATCATATCATCGGCAACCGGGAAAATAAAATTGAAAGGTGGAATGAAATGATTCAAAAGTGGAATGGGGTACTTGTAAAAGCAAAATTTTTCTCTAAAAAACGGGACAAGCTGCCGATTCTGTCGTAAAATAATACTACGAATCCATGAAACGATTCCGTAGGTCTGCATATTTCTCGCCCCGGAATCGTTACCATGACTTAAGGGATGTGATTTTTCCATGAAAGACTCCGACTGGAGAATTCTTTATGAACTGCATAAAACATCAAATCTGACGAAAACGGCAAATCTCCTTTTTATGACGCAGCCGACTCTGACAAAGCGTTTAAAACAGATGGAGACCGAATGGGGATGTACCATTGTGGACCGGACGCCAAAAGGCCTGACATTCACCGCAGAAGGAAATTTTCTTGCCGCACAGGCAGAAAAATATCTGGAGCTGTTCCATGACACAAAGGAAGAATTAAAAAAAATGCAGGATGCCGCACTGACGGAGATCGTGATCGGCGCTTCCTACACTTACAGCAAATACTCTCTCGCAGATGTTCTTGTTCCGTACCAGATCGCGCATCCAAATATAAAATTCCGGATCGTCAATGATTCCAGTGATGCTCTTTACCGCCAGGTCCTGGACGGATCCGTGGATGTAGGATTTCTGCGCGGGGATTATGAGGGACCGGTAAACAGGACTCTGTTAGGGGAGACCCGCGGTTTCCTTGTCACGAAAGGAGCCGTGGAAGTGTCTGCGCTTCCCGGACTGCACCGGCTGGACTATAAAACGAACGAAAAGACGACCAAGATCCTGAACAGATGGTGGGAAATGCGCTTTGAGAGCGCTTACCCGTCCGGAATGATGGTCGGGCACATCGACGGGGCATGGAAGCTGATCGATGAGGGGATGGGATATGCCCTGAGTTTTCTGCCGGAAAACTTTGAGAACCGGTATCAGCTGACGCTCACGCCGCTTACATGGCCGGACGGAACACCGGTGACGAGAAAAACATGGTTTGTGTACCCGAAGGAGAAACGACTGCCGGAAAAGCTTGCCGATTTTATAAAATATACGGAATCGCTTGCTGCTTCATTTTCATCTGCTTATTTTTAAGAAGGAACTTCTATGAAAAACATTGACTGGAAAATTTTAAAAGTATTATATGAAAAGCGCAGCATCACAAAGGCCGCCGACGCCCTCTTTATGACCCAGTCCGCCCTGACAAAGCGGCTGCAGTCGATCGAGAGCGAGTGGGGCCGCCAGCTCGTGGAACGGACAAGCCGCGGCGTAACTTTCACAGAAGACGGAAAATATCTGGTACAGAAGGCAAACATCATGCTGGATTTTCTCCAGGAGATCGGGGACCACTTTGCAGACCGCCATACAAAGATGGAATCCTTAAAACTCGGCGTCCCGAACTCGTTTGCAAAGCGCCATCTTCCGAAACTCCTCGCCGCATACCAGAAAAGCGGAGCCAATCTCTATATCAAGACAATTTCCAACTCCAGCGACGTGATCTTAAAGGATCTGATCGACGATACGATCGATATCGGTCTCGTCTGCGGCGATTTCCCGTATTTCGGTGACCAGGTATGCCTGTTTCAGGAAGAGCTCTACATCGTTGCCCCGAAAACAGCAACCATGGATTCCATCGAACATATGCCACTCATCGAGACCTTCTATAATCCGATGGTCCGCATGATCATCAATCAATGGTGGAAAAGTCAGTTCGGAAGCAGTCCCCATGAGAAACAGCAGGTTCCCTACTTTGACATCGCCATCGAAATGGCAGAAAACGGGCTCGGGATCTGTTTCGTGTTCGGAGATGACTGGAAGATCGACGAGGAAAAACTACAGCTGATCCCTGCCTATGACCGGGACGGAAATCCTGTTTCCAGAAAAGTCTCCATGCTGATCTCGGACCGCTGCTATAAAAGTGAGGGAATCTCAGATTTTATCCGGTTTGTGGAAAACTATTACGGAGTAAACTGAAATTGGATCCGGCTGCCTGAAAATCTGTAAGTTCCTGTTTGTAATCCGGCGTGATATTCCATAATGGAATACCGCGCCTATTCTTTTCCTGAATTTCCATTTGACATGTTAATAATTTATCATAAAGATATCACAAGACAGGATCCCTCCGATCTTTCCCTGAAGCCATCACTCCGGCTGCTGGAAATCCGGCATCGGATCTGGGAATCCCGTAACGTGATCAAGTGGGTATCTTTTATATGATCTATATTCATCTCAGGAGGAAAAGGAAATGAGCTACGCTTATGTGGGCTGCAGAACAACAAAAGAACGAAATGCACGCGGAAAAGGCTTAAAAGTTTTCGAGATCAACGACAAGACCGGAGACTGGAACCTGATCCAGTGTTTAAAGACGGAGGAGGAAAATCCATCCTACCAGACACTCGACAATGAGGGAAATTTTCTCTATTCCGTACACGGAGACAAGACAAAAGTCTCCAGCTATAAAATTCTTGAAGACGGAACTTTATCTCCGTTAAATATGATCGATATCGGCGGAAAAAATCCGGTGTTCACCACTGCTGACAGAACAAACCGCTTTTTAGTCGTTGCTGCTCTTCAGGGCGGCGCTGTCTATGTCATTAAGAGAAATGAAGACGGAAGCCTCGGCGAGATCGTCTCTGAGACTCATCTTCCTGGCAAAAAAGAGGGAACTGTCTCCTTCGCACACCAGTGTATCTGGGATCAGACAAAGACCTACCTTTTTGTTGTGACCCAGGGAAGGATTCAGGGATACGGACAGGTTCTCGTATACCGCTTCGACGCAGAAAACGGCACTCTCACCGAGACCGACTGCTTCCGCTCCAGAGAGTACGATGAGCCGCGCCACATCGCGATCCATCCGAACAACCGCTACGCATACCTGATCAATGAAAAAGGCAATAAAATGACATACTTCGGCTTTGATGCTGAGAATGGAAAGCTTCATGCACGTCAGAATCTGCCGACACTTCCGGAAACCTACACAGGCGAAGGACAGGCCAGCGCCTCTCTCCTTGATAAAAACGGTGAGATCCTCATCGGTTCCAACCGCATCCACGAATCCATCGTTCTCTACCGCATCGACCAGGAGACTGGTTACATGAAGGAACTCGGCTACTACCCGGCAATGGGACTCACCCCGCGCTTCATCACCTTCAACCCGGATTACAGCCGTTTCTACATGGCAAACGAGGACAGCGATACGATCATCGAGATGAAGCTTGACTCTGAACAGGGCCGCATGGAATACACCGGCCGCGTGATCGCAGCCGAAAGTCCGGTCTGCATCACATTCCGATAGGGAGGTGCACATATGAATCTTGGTCTTATTTCACTGATTGCTCTTTTAGCAGCCATCGTTATCGGCTTTGTCCGCAAGGCGAACGTCGGAATCTTATGTATCGGCTTCTCCATGATCCTCGGTCTCGTCTACGGGATCAAGGCCGGAGACATCATCAAAGGCTTCAGTTCCTCCCTCTGTATGCAGATGATCGGTATCACATATTTGTTTGCCATCATCAATGAAAACGGAACTCTGGAGCTTCTCGCAAAAAAAATGGTAGCCCTTGTCGGACCGCACAAGACGCTGATCCCGTTCGTCATGTACCTGCTCGGATTCCTGATCTGTGCGGTGGGACCGGGAGCCATCCCGTCTCTCGCGATCGTTCCGGTCATCGCGATCCCGGTTGCGATATCCGCAGGTGTGAACCCGATCATGACGGCGATCATCGGCGATCTCGGCGTTATGTCCGGACGTATGAGCCCGCTGACTCCGGAGAGTGCCGTTGTCCGTGAGCTTATGGAAGCACAGGGACTTACCGGAAATACTGTTCCGATCATGATGTGCCTCACTGTGACCGCTCTTGTCGTGGCTGTCTTCGTATACATCTACTACAAAGGATGGAAGGTCGCTCCGCACACAGATCATGAGGATGTTCTTCCGAAATTCTGCAAAAATCAGTGGCTCTCCCTCGCGGGACTTGCCGCTCTCGCCATCGGTGCCCTGTTCTTTTCATGGAATGTCGGCCTCACAGGATTTACCGTCGGTTCCGTTCTGATCGTACTCGGATGCGGCGATGAAAAGACTGCGTTCAAAATGATCCCGTGGAATGTGATCATCATGGTTCTCGGTGTCGGAATCTTAATGAACGTCATCTCCCTCTCCGGTGGTATCGACATCATGGTCGACGGTCTGGAATCCGTTATGGGGCCGAAGACAGCCGCAACGATCATGGCGATCGCAGCAGGCCTCATGTCCTTCTTCAGTTCCGGTCTCGGCGTCGTATTCCCGACCCTGATCCCGACAGCCAGCGGACTCGCTGCGAGCATCGGCGGAGTGACAGCATTAGAGCTTGTCTCCGTGATCGTTATCGGCGGAACCGTTTCCGGATTCACTCCGATCTCCACGACCGGCGCCCTCATCATGGCGGGTGTTGCCCAGCAGGAGAATGCGGACGAGAAATTCCCACAGAACCGCCTGTTTGTGGAGCTGTTTGCGGTGTCCTTTATCGCGCTTGCAGTTCTGGCTGTATTTGCTTTTATTGGAATTTATAAGATTATTGCGTGAATATGCTGATTTGCTAAATAATTTCGATTATTCCATTTTTTTGTTCATTCAGGGACTGAAGGTCCCAAATACATCCTTTGGAATGCCTGGTGAATCTTCATCGGGCATTTTCCTTAAAAAGTAATAAATTTAAGGAATGGATCTTCATGACATTTTGGCATGATGAATTGCGCCAAATTCATAAAACCCCTGCTGTTTTTCTGATATACTAAAATTAAATTATGACCACCTGGGAAGAATTCAAATGATTCTTCCGGAAATGATCTATCATTATTTAGAAAGGAGAATCACGGCTGTATGAATGCAGAAACGCTGTGATACAAATGACCATGTTCAATAAAGAAGAACGAACCTACTGGATCGAAAACTACAAAAAATTTCCGACTTCAAACATCTCCGATGCCATGGACAATCTCGGACTCCGCTCCGGAGTTGTACTCGGACTTCACGCTCTGGATGTCTACCAGCCGCGTACTGCAGGCTTTGCGAAGACGATCCGCCAGATGCGCAGAAAGACTGCATTCGACGGAAAAGCGTTGACAAAACAGGCATCCATCATCGACACCCAGACCGAATACGGCGATCTTCTCGTCATCGAGGCGACCGGTCTTACCGATATCGCCACAGGCGGCGCCATGTTAGCCACAAGAGCCCAGATGCGCGGCGTTATGGGGGAACTCACAAACGGAAGTCTCCGCGACATCGACGAGATCGCAGACCTGAAATTCCCGGTCTATCTGGGCAGCACAAGCCCGGTAAAAAGCGCCCGTTTCATGGAGACGGTTGACACCGATGTCCCGGTATTCATCGGCGGCGTCCAGATCTGCCCGGAAGACCTCGTCCTCATGGACCGCACCGGTGTTGCCGTCGTTCCGAATGCATATTTAAAGGATGTTCTCGAAGAAGCCGAAAAGATCAAAGCAAAGGAATACCGGATCGAAGACCTCGTCCGCGGCGGAATGAGCCTGAATGAGGCGAGACAGCAGAAATAAACTTACACAAAATCCCTCCGAAATATTTCGGGGGGATTTTCATCGTTACCATTGTATGATTTAACCTGATATGTTATACTTCGCACATCGGAAAGCCGGACGACTTTCCCCTCTTCGATTGAAGAGCGATTATACATCTCTCCCACACATGAAAGGGAGAAATAAAAAATGAGGTGTCTCTCTATGAAAAAAACAGTTCTCGTCACCGGCTCCTCCCGCGGGATCGGGCGGGCGGTGGCTTTAAAATTTGCTTTCTGCGGATACCGGGTCGTGATCAACTGCGCCAGAAGTGCGGACCGGATGGAAGAAGTGAAAAAAGAAGTGGAGGCGCTCGGTGCAGAGTGCCTGGCGGTACAGGCGGATGTCGGAAATCCGGAAGACTGTAAACGCCTGTTTCAGGAGATCGGATCGCGTTTCGGTCATATTGACGTCCTTGTAAACAACGCCGGGATCTCCATCATCGGGCTCTTACAGGACTTGAGCTTTGAAGACTGGAACCGGATCGTCTCCGCGAATCTCTCCTCCGTCTTCCACTGTGCAAAACTCGCGATCCCAGGCATGATCCACAACCACAGTGGCAAGATCATCAATATCTCCTCCGTCTGGGGAGTCTGCGGCGCGTCCTGTGAAGCGGCATATTCCGCGACAAAAGGCGGTGTCAACGGACTCACGATGGCTCTCGCAAAAGAACTCGCCCCGTCGAATATCCAGGTCAACGCGATCGCCTGCGGCGCGATCGACACCGAGATGAACGGTTTTCTCTCCGAGGAAGAACATGCGATGCTTTTGGATGAGATCCCGGCCGGACGCATGGGAAAACCCGAGGAAGTCGCTGACCTCGTCATGAAACTCGTCGAAGCACCGGAATATCTGACCGGTCAGATCATTAAAATGGATGGGGGCTGGATCTAATCCGCCCCCATTGTTTTAACTTTCTTATTTTTATACAAGATCCGGCAGCTGTTTCCAGGATGTCAATCCTGCCTCTAAAATTTCTTTTCCACTGCTATAGGTCTTTTCTCCTCCCATATCGTACCGGTCAAAATCCACGCAAAATAATGAAAATGCAATCACTTTCCCTGTTTCCATCACGATCTGTACATTCTGTTTCACGGTCTCTAAGCTATGTCCGTCCGGAACATATTTCGCATAAGCTGGAATCCATTCAGCTGCAAGAATATCTGCATCCACAGACAAATATAAAAGATCTGTCTGATCCGCAAGTTTTTGTATTTCTTCTTTCCATTTTTCCGGATCATCAAATATTTCTCCAGAAACTTTTTTACTACCAGCATTTTTCAGATTCTCATCAAATTCCGGGATGTTCATTCGACCATCACTAACCAGGATATGCTCTCCTGCAATCGGGACTGTTAAACCACAAACTTTTTTTCTATAATCTTCAGCTGTCTGTCCCACCATGACAGAAACAGGAACGCCAACCAATCTGATATCTAACGATTCTGTAGTTTCTGCAATTCGATTGTCTGCATGAGCATCGATCCATATCACTCCGATTTTCTTATCCGGACCAACTGCACGTTCAATTCCTCCGGCAATCGCAGGCGCATGCGCGCAGTATCCACTGGACATCAGAATTCCGTTTCCTTCTTTTATTTCTTTGCAAACCAAATCCGAAAGATTTTTCAATACTCCTTCATAGGGCTCACATTTTTCCCTTCTTTCAAAGTCTGTTTTGAAGACTTTATAATCAACTCCCGCTTTTTGGTAAGTTCCAGACTCTTTATAATAAGTAGTATCCCTTGGATCTCTGTACTCCCGTATCGATGACAGGATCCGTTTTCTTTCTTTGGTGCTCGTATCGAATCTCCATTCGTTATAGCAATATTCATTTTCGATAATTGATAATCCATTTAGTTTTCTCATATTTCTAATCCCACCTTACCCCTTCTTTTTCAGATTGACAAGACATAAAGCTACCATAAAAATAACCGCATGAATTACCGTGAAGATCATCGCTGCCATCGCTCCGCGTTTCACAACAAATGGGAACAGAATTGCGAGCATTGCAACACAATAAAATGTATTGATTGAATATGCAATAGAGAAATCTCCCATTGCCTCTGACTTGAAGTCCGGATCGACCATTCTCGTTAATAAAACGCCGGTAATAAAATCACCAGTGAGCATTCCCAACGGTCCCATCGATTTTTCGATCCAGTCTTTGCTCAGATACATTTTATCAAGGAATAAAAGTACACTCACTGTCACAACAAATCCTAAAACAGAAGTTGTAAGCAGCGGCAGCCAATATTCAGCGATCATTTCGATCGGCATACTGAAAATAGCCGCTGTTACAATAAAATCTGTGACACATCCCTGAATTCTGCTTTTTATATTTGCATCAAAATACTGTTCGCAATTTAACTTGCGCACTGCAAACCAGATCACATACATCGACATTAACATCCAGAACCATGAGCTTAAATACGTCAGACCAGGGATTTGATACGTATTGATCATGTAGTTAATGACATATCCAGCACCAACAGAGAGGAAAATAAGTGCTAAATGCAGTCCAAGTGTATCAATGCTTCCTCCTGCAGTTGTAATGCGGCCTGCTGAAGGACATTCATCTACTGTACTGTATAATCCTGTTTTCATCTCTTTCGGAAGCGCACCTGGATCTTTGACATAATTGGTTAATCCTTTTCTGGAGACGATATTGATTACCGTGATTCCGATCATGATTCCACCGACCATACCGATCGTAGAAAACGTCATCGCCATACCCTGGGCAACTTCCCAATAGTCCTGACCAAGATTCTGCAGGATTCCTCCGACTGTAGCCGCTGTTCCATGTCCTCCGCAAAAGCCGAGCATCATTTCCAGTCCATATCCGGAGTACATCTCAAGACCAAGCTTTGTAAAAACAATATTGGTTAGAAATCCAATTGCAAATTGTAACGCACTGATCAAAGAAATGATAATTCCCAGCTTGATTGCATCGATCCGTTGAAACAATTCACCCTTTTTTAATTTCTGACTGCACATCGGTAATGCCGCAATGATCAGTGCAAAAAAACGACCTGGCATATTAGAGGCAGTTGTCATGATCTCGTCTGAAATCAGCAACACTCCCAGCATTCTCGGCCCTAAAATCAGTCCGATAATCCCGCCGATCACACAAGCCGGAAGAAAAAGGTTTTGAAACAAACTAACTTTTGCACGCAAAAAAGTGCCAATCAACAGCAAGGTACCAACTAATGCCATTGTTTTCAATAATACATCAATCTGTGATCCTGTCATAATCTTCCTCCTTTATTAGTTGCTTTGTGTTTTATAATATAAAACCAGGTTTTATAATTGAGCTCATTTTTATTATAAGAACACTTTTTCTGTCTGTCAAATATTTTTTTCACAATAGGAACTTATTTTTTTATTGTGTTTTATATTGTAAAACGCTCTGTGATATGTTATGATTAATCCGGAGGTATTCTTATGGATAATTTGGAAAAAAACGTAAAAACAATTCAGTCGGTTCATCGCGCTCTTGATATCCTGGAATTCGCAGTTTTCAGTGGGAATGGTCAAAAGCTTTCAACAATTACCGAACATTGTCATCTCAATAAAACAACTGCTTTTCATTTGATTAAAACCCTGGAAGCACGCGGGTATCTGGAACAAAGCCCTGATACGCTTTCATATAAAACAGGCGGAAAGGTCTTCGAACTCGCATCAAAGGCATATCAGAATATTAATCTCACCACCATTTGCCAGCCATACCTTGAGCAATTGGTTTCCGAGTTTAATGAAACGGTCGGAGTCTATCACTACTCAAAAATCAATGGTCTCACTCAGGTTCTATGTACCAGCTACGTTGAATCCACTCATCCAGTGCGTGTTTCTGTTGCTGTCGGAAAATGGCTTCCTTTGATGCACACTGCTTCTGGCTATATCTTCTTATCCAGTCTTTCCAGTGATGCATTGAAAGAGATTTTGATTTCAGAGGGACATTCTTCACTCAGCGATTCTGATTTTTCCTCATTAAAAGAAAAATTGGAAAAAATACATGCTTCCGGAATCTGCCTGGAACAGGAAGAATATGAAGAAGGTGTCGTAAATATAGCTGTTCCAATTTATAAATATACCGGACGTCCGATCGCAGCCATATGTGTAAGTATTCCAGTTCAAAGAGCTCAGGAAGAACTTTTAAATAAGATGACAGAAAAACTCAAAAAAATTTCTCGCGAGATTTCTTCGCTTCCTCTATAGTAAAAAGGTCCATGCAAATATCTGTCTCGATACTTGCATGGACCTTTTCTTAGCTATTAAAACCAACTTTTCGTTTCTATGATCCGCCGGATCCCAAATTCCGGCTGTTTTAATAATTGTTCCAGCAGATCCCTGTTTTCCGCTGAATTTTCGATCTGTCTTGCAAAGAGATATGCGGTGTGGGGGAGTGCTGAGATCCGTTCTTTCGCAGATCTTTCTGTGACCATTTCATCATTTTCCAGAGACGTTACAGACTCTGCATCGTTCCCTCTGCCATCTCCGGTTCTCTTCCCATACTTCCCGGGATCTCTGAAATACTCCGCCATCTCCAGCTCTTCTGCTGCCACAGCACCGAACACGGCCATCTTCGCTTTCGTATAAAGATCCCCATCGTAGAATCCCGGCATCACAAACGAATACAGGAAATAGAACAGGAGCCGCTCTGTACAGATTTCCGCCTCCGGCACATTCCGGTGGAACTCCTGCTGCCGCTTTTCATAAAGGCTGCGGCTGTCCTCCGAATGATACAAAAACGTCCTGCTGCGCTCCAAAAGCTCCGGGAAGCCATGACCGATCGGGGAGAGAGACGCAAACTCAGCAAAAAAATCCGCCATGAGGGAAAAACGCTCTTCCAGGTTATGCATGTCTGCCTTCCCTGGTGTGTATACATCGTTAGTTTTTTTCCAATCTTTTTCCCTGTGATCGGCTTCTTTCAATCTTCCCGGCACATTTCTTTCCGTCATCCTTTCTTCCTTCGTCTGCAGATGATCTCCTGTTTTATCTCCATCTATCAGATCAGGAACAGGATCCGCCCCGTTTCTTCTGCATGCAGTTTCTTTCGCCCGCTCCACAAGCGCCTCCACGCCAGCCGTATCTTCTCTTTTCAGTCTTCCCTGCACGTCATGACAAAATGCCAGGATCCGCCTCATGCGAGCCCAAAGCGGCATTCTGCGGTCTCCCGCCATCGCGAACACCTGCTCCCTGACGGAAAACCAAAGCGCCAGGCGCTCCTCATCGATCCCGTCCGTATTTCCTTTTCGCTCCGACATGTTCCTCGTGATAAGCCGGAAATCCTCCGACAGGATCAGTCTCGCCGCCTCCGGGCAGGAACATAAAAGCTCCACCTCGTGGATATCTCCAAAATCCTCCACATGCCTCGGATAGCGCCTGCAGGTCCTCGTCATCGCCGCTTCCCCGTATTCTCTGCAGAGATCACAAAGCCCGTCCCCAGCAAGGAACGGGCATCTGTCTCCGTCCGGGATAATGAGACGGCGGCGGACTGATCTTCTCAGGCGCTCTGCCAGCTCACTTTTCCCTTTCCGGAGTTTCTGATATGTTTTTTCCGTCTCCCTGTCCACGGTGATCTCCCATCCGATACAGCAGGTATCCGGACATTCCCCCGCAAGACAGCGAAACTTTTTATAATAACCTGGATAATGAATGATCAAGCGTTCTTAGCCTCTCTCTCCTCACGCTCCCGCTCCGCCTGGGACTTTCTCAGGTAGTCCGGCTTATGCTCCATGGCAGTCTCCGTCTTTCCCTCCGCAAAATAGACAGCACCGAGAGCGGCCACAGATGCGGCTCTCTGGCGGTTTACATGCGCCGGGGCAAGATCATAAGGCACGGTCATCTTCTCCGCGATCTGCTTCTCATAAACAGGCACACCGTCACCTAAGAAGATCACGCGCTCGCCCATCGCGTTCAGTTTTTCGATCAGCTCACCCATATCCATCGCATCCTGATCCATCACGGTCTCAAATTTCTTCTCAAAGCGATAGATTCCCGTGTAGACCTGGTTTCTTCTCGCATCCATGATCGGACAGATCAGTCCGGATGCACCGAACAGGTTGTACGCTGTCGCGTCAAGCGTCGGAACATGGATCAGCGGCTTATTTAATGCCAGTCCAAGTCCCTTCGCCGTCGCAGACCCGATTCTGAGGCCCGTAAAGGATCCCGGACCGCCGGATACTGCGATGGCGTCGATCGTATTCAGATCGATCCCCACAAGTTTTACCATCTCATCGATCATCGGCAGCAGGGTCTGCGAATGGGTCATCTTAAAATCCACCGTATATTCCGCCATCGTGATCCCGTCCTCATAGATGGCCGCCGATGCCACCAGTGAGGAACTTTCAATTCCTAAAATCCGCATCTATTTTTCCTCCACCGTGATCTTTCTGTAATCGAAGCCCTTTTCCAGGTTCTTCTCGATGGTGACAGTCTTCACATGCTCCGGCAGGATCTCCTCGATCATGTTGGACCACTCAATAAGAGTCACGCCTTCCCCGTAAAAGCAGTCTTCATATCCGACTTCATCCATCTCGCTGATGTCACCGATCCGGTACACATCAAAATGGTACAACGGCATTCTTCCGCTGTCATACTGCTGGACGATCGTGAAGGTAGGGCTGTTTACCGGCTCCGTGATCCCGAGTCCCTCAGCAAAGCCCTTCGTAAAAACTGTTTTTCCGACGCCGAGATCGCCGTTCAGGCAGATCACTTCGCCTGGCTTTGCCTGTTCCCCAAGCATTTTTCCAAAGGCGAAGGTCTCCTCCGGTGCGTTTGTTTCTTTTATCATGCCTTTAATCCTTTCGTCTTCTTCGGCGGAAGATTCCGCTTGCAGAAATCGACAAACTCCTGTTTTCTCCCTTCAATAGACCGGAATGGCACAAGATATCCGTTTGTCGGTCCGACCTTGATAATATACATGTTCGGGATCCGAACGACTTTCCAGATCTGATCCCATTTCAATTCTCCGGTCACACCGGCCTGTTCGACCCCGATCTGCTCATCCGAAACGTCAAGATTGATCGGCGTTGAGTATCCGGTCGTTTTCGCATGCGCCTTTGCCTTCATCCAGATCATGATCGGCTGGACAAACACAAAAAGGATGATACAGCCCAAAAGCATGACTCTCTGCATCACTGCCACTGAGCTCCATGCGTATCCGAGAATCCCGATGACCAGGATCAGGAACACGAATGTAAAGATCCCGGCAAATCCCGAATACGCGCTGTACATGGAGAAATCAAAAATATCTCTCGCTGTCATTTTCACCTGAATTTTCATACCAGTTTTTCCTCTTCAAATGCCGTCCGGATCCGGTTCATACACTCCTCGATGACGCTGCGCGGGGAAGCGACGTTGATACGCTCAAATCCGCGTCCCTCCTCACCGAAGATATATCCCTCATCCAGAGCGACCTTTGCTTTCTTCTGCATCAGTTCTTCCAGTTTTTTCTCATCCCGGTCAACGTATCCGTTGAGATCAAGCCACGCGAGGTAGGTTCCCTCCGCCTTGACGAGATGAGCCTTCGGAAGATATTTCTTTAAATATTCGTCGATATACGCGAAGTTTCCATCCAGATAGTCCTTCAGCTGCTCCAGCCACTCTTCCCCTTCTGTGTATGCCGCGATCATCGCCGTCATGCCCAGAGCGGAAGCGCCATCCATGGACAGGCTGCCATTCACATAGTCTTTCCATTTTTTCTGGAGCTCTTTATTGTGGATCACGATGTTGGAGGTCTTCATTCCAGCAAGGTTAAAGGTCTTGCTCGGCGCCGTGCAGACAACGATCCGGTCCGCATACTCCGAAGCCACATTCATGATCGGTGTAAACGTCACGCCACGGCGGATCAGGTCGCAGTGGATCTCATCGCAGATGATCCATTTGTCGTACTTTTTACAGATCTCTACCGTCTTTTTAAGCTCGTCCTCCGTCCAGACACGGCCTGTCGGGTTATGCGGGCTGCACACCACGAGAACCTTGTTTGACGGGTCCGCCATCTTCTTATCGAGATCCTCAAAGTCGATCCGGTAAGCACCGTTCTCATAGATCAGCGCGTTGTCCACCGGAACACGGCCATTGCTGTTGGCTTTATTTGTAAATGGATAGTAGATTGGCCGCTGGAGAACGATCCCGTCCCCCGGTTCCGTGAGGAGGTTGATGAGCGCTGCATAGGCAGCCACAACGCCCGGACAGAAGAACAGATTCTCTCCGCTCTCCTCCCAGCCATAGCGCTTCTTCATCCAGCCTGTCACAGCATCCATGCACTCGTCCGCATCGTACATGGTATAGCCAAAGATCTTCCGGTCGATCCGCTCATGGAGAGCCTTTAAGATCGGTTCTGCGCAGGCAAAGTCCATATCTGCCACCCAGAGGGCGAGGGAATCTTTGTCAGCTCCCTTCGGCAGACGTTCAACTTTCATTGCATGGGTTCCCTTACGGTCGATCACTTCATCAAAATTGTACTTCATGACTGACTCCTCCATTTCTTCGGCTCGCCGGAATATTCTCCGTCTGTCCCGTGTATTCCTTTTTATCTGGTTCGTCTCCTTAAAAGCCTTATATCTCTGGCATTCCTACGCTAAAATCAGTTTCTTCCTGCCGCAGGGATTTCAGGACTTTTCCGCCAATTAAATATTCCTTCATATCGACAATTTAGAATTTATTCCTCGTCCAATATCATAGATAAGGAAATTCTTTTCTTCGCCATATCCACTCCGAGAACCTTCACCTCAACGATATCCCCTACGCTGACCGCCTCAAGCGGATGCTTGATGTACTTCTTGGAAAGCTGGGAAATGTGCACAAGACCGTCCTGATGGACACCGATATCTACGAAAGCGCCGAAATCAATGACGTTTCTGACGGTTCCCTTTAAGATCATTCCCGGCTTTAAGTCCTTCATATCAAGGACATCCGTTCTTAAGATCGGCTTCTGCATCTCCTCACGCGGGTCGCGGGCCGGTTTTTCCAGCTCTTTCACGATATCCTTTAAGGTCTCCTCACCGACTTCAAGCTCCTCTGAAAGTTTCTTGTAATCTGTGATCTTTTTGCTGATTCCAGCTGCGCCGCCCTTGGCGATCTCCTCCAGTTCAATCTTTGCACGCTTTAATAACTCCAGCGCTGCCTTGTAAGACTCCGGATGTACGGAGGTTCCGTCAAGTGGATTATCCCCACCGGCAATTCTCATAAATCCGGCGCACTGTTCGAATGCCTTTGGTCCAAGCTTTGCAACCTTTAAGAGCTGGCGGCGGTTCGTAAACGCGCCATTCTCCTCACGGTAAGCGACGATGTTCTTCGCGATCACCTTGGAGATACCGGAAATGTACTCTAAAAGGGATGCGGACGCCGTATTTAAGTCGACACCAACCTTATTTACGCAGTCTTCAACAACATTTCCAAGAGCCTCGCTCAGATGTTTCTGGTTCATATCATGCTGATACTGACCGACGCCGATGGCCTTCGGATCGATCTTTACAAGCTCTGCAAGCGGGTCCTGGAGACGTCTCGCGATGGAGACAGCACTTCTCTGACCTACATCAAATTTCGGGAATTCCTCTGTCGCAAGCTTACTGGCAGAATATACGGAAGCTCCCGCCTCGTTTACGATCACATACTGGACGTGTTCCGGGATCTCCTTGATAAACTCCGCGATGATCTGCTCAGACTCTCTGGAAGCAGTTCCGTTTCCGACGGAGATCAGGGAGATCTGATATTTCTCGATCAGCTTCTTTAAGGTCTTTTTCGCGTCCTCGACCTTATTCTGCGGTGCGGTCGGATAGATCACAACGGTATCGAGGACTTTTCCGGTCGCATCAACGACAGCCAGCTTACAGCCGGTACGGAACGCCGGGTCCCATCCAAGAACAACGCGTCCGGCGATCGGAGGCTGCATGAGAAGCTGTTCCAGGTTCTTTCCGAATACCTGGATCGCGCCGTCCTCCGCCTTTTCCGTCATGAGATTTCTGACCTCACGCTCGATCGCCGGAGCAATCAGACGGTTATAGCTGTCCGCGATCACTTCCTGCAGGATCGGAGTTGTCACCGGGTTTTCTCTCGTGATCACCATCTTGTTCAGATAGCGCAGGATCTTCTCCTCCGGAGCCACGATCTTTACAGTCAGGATCTTTTCCTTCTCGCCGCGGTTTAAGGCGAGGATCCTGTGTCCTGCACACTTTCTCACGAGCTCCTCGTGGTGATAGTACATCTCATAGACAGATTCTATCTTCTCATCCTTTGCCTCGGAGACGATCGATCCCTCTTCCTTCGTCACGTTTCGGATATAGGCGCGGTATTTCGCAACCTCGGAGATCCGCTCTGCGAGGATATCCTTTGCGCCGTCGATCGCTGCTTTCACGTTCGCAACACCTTTTTCCTCTGATACATACGGGGCCGCAAGAGTCTCAACCGGCTCCTTCGCCATCTGCAGCATAATCGTATCGGCAAGCGGCTCAAGTCCTCTTTCCTTTGCAACGCTTGCTCTCGTCTTTCTCTTCGGGCGGAATGGAAGATATAAGTCCTCGACCGCCACCATCGTCTCAGCATCCTCGATCTTTTTCTTCAGATCAGCGGTAAGTTTTCCCTGATCTTCGATCGCCGCGAGGACCTGGGTCTTACGGTCTTCCAGTCCGCGCAGATATTTTAATCGTTCATCCAGGTTTCTTAATACCTCATCGTTTAAGGAACCGGTTACTTCTTTCCGGTATCTGGCAATAAACGGAATCGTGTTTCCCTCATCGATCAGATTTACGGCTGCCTCGATCTGGCTCCGTTTTACCCCTAATTCCGCTGTCAGTACGCCTAAAATGTCCATGTTGTTTCTCCTTCTGGTTCTTCCCCGGACGGCTCCAGGCTGCCGGAGATGTCAATCTCCATTATAATTCAATCCATCCTCTTATGCAACTTAAATGTGGACATGCGCGGCGTTTCATGTTAAACTATACGGTAACTGTTCCGTGTCATTTTTCCGCGGCGCGGACAAGTTTCACATACATTTAGGAGGAATTTTCATGACAGATTACGACGATCAGAATTCATCTGAATATAAAGACCAAACCACTGAAACAGCTCCTGCAGAACAGACCGGTCAGCAGATTTCATCCCCGGCAGACGGACAGGATACAAACCAGCAGGTCCCGGACAATAGGCAGACGCCTCCTCAGAATAATGGACAGGATCCTTACTGGCAGAACCCAAATAACCAGCAGATCCCTCCTCAGAACAACGGACAGAATCCTTACTGGCAGAACCCAAATAACCAGCAGGTTCCTCCTCAGAACAACGGGCAGAATCCTTACTGGCAGAACCCAAACAACCAGCAGATTCCTCCTCAGTATAACGGGCAGCCGCCCTACTGGCAGGATCAGCCGCAGCGCCCAAGACGCGAGAAAAACTCATTTGCAGCGATGTCCCTGATCAGCGGTATCTTCGCGCTCCTGACGCTCTGCTGTTTCGCATTCCCGGTTGCGATCATCTGCGGAGTCGGCGCGATCTGTTTCGCGATCATCTCCAAACGCGGGCGGGCATTCCGCGGAACAGCCATCGCAGGCATCATTCTCGGTGTGATCGCTATTCTCCTCGGTATCGGTGAGTTCTTTTATGCTCTGACGATCACCAACTTGATGAAAGACCCGGCCAACGCGGCAGCTTTCAACCAGTTCTTTGAACAGTTTCAGCAGCAGTTCGGGATCAATTAATCTTTTGTTTCAAAAGCCGGTTGGTCACCTTTTATGGCAATCGAAAAGCCACTGTTCCCTTCCATCGATCACAAAAAGATCGCGGAAGAAGAACAGTGGCTTTCCTTTTATCCATATGACGCAAAAAAACCGGCAGAACACGCATAAAACGTATTCCACCGGCCTTAAGTTCTGCCGTACGGCTAATTGCTATACAGAATTAAACGAGCTCGATCAGAACTGCCATAGCACCGTCGCCCTTACGCTGACCGATCTTGATGATTCTTGTGTAACCACCGTTACGGGAAGCGTACTTCGGAGCGATCTCGTTGAACAGCTTGTTTGTAAGATCAACTTTCTTTGTGTTTTTCTTCTTACCAGCTGCTGCTGTCGGAACTTCTGTTACGTCATAAAGAGCTTTTACCATCTGTCTTCTTGCATGAAGTCTGGACGGCATGTCCTTCTTGATTTCCTTCTCAACTTCGTCGTATACAGTAACTTTCTTACCGTCAACAACTTCTTTTACTCTCTTGCCGTTAGCGTCCTTGCGGGCAACTTTAGCAGTAACTTTTACAGTCTCGAAGTTATCTTTCTCTTTTACTGCAAGAGCGATCAGGCTCTCAACGATCTTTCTTACTTCTTTAGCTCTAGCCTCAGTTGTAACGATCTTTCCATGATATAAAAGGTTTGTAGCCTGGATTCTAAGTAATGCTTTTCTCTGACTGGAAGTTCTTCCGAGTTTTCTATAACCTGCCATGATTTAATTTCCTCCATTTGTGGAACAGCCGCCCACGCTTCTTTGGACTTACTGGACTGCCGCCTTTTTTTCCATAATGAGTCGCTCTACGCCCTTCTGCGCCCTTCGGACTTACCTTCCGGGTGAATGTATCACAACCAAAATTTACTGTTCGTCACTGGAATTGAGCTGTAAGCCCAGTTCTTTTAACTTTGCAAGTACTTCCTCGAGGGACTTACGACCAAGGTTTCTAACCTTCATCATATCCTCAGATGTACGGCTGCAAAGCTCTTCAACGGTATTGATACCGGCTCTCTTGAGACAGTTGTAGGAACGAACGGATAACTCCAGCTCGTCAATGTTCATCTCAAGAACTTTCTCTTTCTCGTTGTTCTCCTTTTCAACCATAACCTCTGCAGTCTTTGCATTCTCAGAGAGGTCGATGAAGAGATTCAGATGCTCGCTTAAAACTTTAGCAGCAAGGCTGACTGCCTCGTCCGGATCAAGTGTTCCGTTTGTGTAGATCTCAAGTGTGAGCTTATCGTAGTCTGTCTGCTGACCAACACGGGTGTTCTCAACGGACATGTTGACACGCTCAACCGGTGTGTAAATGGAATCTACAGCGAGAACTCCGATCGGAAGATCGTCGCTCTTGTTCTTATCAGCGCTCACGTAGCCACGGCCGTTGGTGATCGTAAGTTCCATGTAGAACTTGCTGTCTGCACCGCCGCTTAATGTTGCGATCACCTGATCCGGGTTGAGGATCTCGATATCAGCATCTGTCTGAATGTCAGATGCGTGGATCACGCCCTCGCCCTCGAACTCGATGTACGCAGTCTTCGGCTCGTTTGTATCGCTGTTGTTCTTAATTGCTAAGCTCTTGATGTTCATGATGATCTCAGTTACATCTTCCTTAACGCCGGAGATGGAGCTGAACTCATGAAGTACACCATCAATTTTCACCTGGCTGACAGCAGAACCCGGTAAAGAAGAAAGCATGATTCTTCTCAGGGAATTTCCCAGAGTTGTGCCGTAACCCCTCTCAAGCGGTTCTACGACAAACTTTCCGTATCTTTTATCTTCGGAAATCTCAGCAATCTCAATGTTTGGTTTCTCAAAATCGAACACAAAAAGCCCCTCCTTTTGGGTATGCTTTGACAAATGCCACGGAGCATTTTAGAACACAAAGCATCCGGCCGAAAAATGGCCAGATACTTTGTAAAAACCGCTCCGGTGAATTATTTGGAGTATAACTCGACGATGAGCATCTCGTTTACAGGAACGTCGATTTCTTCTCTTGTCGGAAGAGTTTTGATCTCGCCCTTTAAGTTCTCATGGTCAGACTCTAACCATGCCGGAACAAGACGGCCAGCTGTGGTCTCGAGAACCAGCTTGTAGTGGTTGTCGCCTTTGTTCTTTTCTCTGATCTCAACAACATCGCCAGCCTTTACAAGGTAGGACGGGATGTTTACGCACTTGCCGTTTACAAGAACGTGCTTGTGGTCAACGATCTGTCTGGCTTCCTTTCTTGTTCTTGCGAAACCAAGACGGAAGATAACGTTGTCAAGTCTGCGCTCAAGAAGGATCATAAGGTTTTCACCTGTCTGTCCGTTTAAACGCTCAGCCTTATCGTAGTAGTTACGGAACGGCTTCTCCAGAACGCCATAGATGAACTTAGCTTTCTGTTTTTCTCTTAACTGAAGACCATACTCACTGATCTTCTTGTTTGCTCTCTTAGATTCTCTGTTGGATTTTTTATCTATTCCTAAATAAATGGGATCAAGGTCAAGGGATCTGCATCTTTTAAGAACAGGAACTCTATCAACTGCCATTTTATTTCCTCCTAATTAGACTCTTCTACGCTTTGGCGGACGGCATCCGTTGTGCGGAACCGGTGTTACGTCCTTAATGCTTGTTACTTCAAGACCACATGCCTGAAGGGCACGGATAGCAGCCTCACGGCCTGATCCCGGTCCTTTAACCATAACGTCTACGGATTTTAAACCATGTACAAGAGCTGCCTTAGTTGCAGTTTCTGCAGCCATCTGTGCTGCATATGGAGTAGATTTCCTTGAACCTCTAAATCCCAGACCGCCTGCACTTGCCCAAGATAAGGCATTACCCTGTGCATCTGTTAATGTCACGATTGTGTTGTTAAAAGATGACTGGATGTGCGCCTGTCCGCGTTCAACGTTTTTCTTTACACGCTTTTTTGTCACTTTTTTAGCAGTGGACACTTTTTTAGCCATTTTAAACTAACCTACTTTCTCATTTACTGAACCCTGTTTCCTGTTTTTAAAACATGCAACGTGATTCATAACATTTGTTACTGATTATTATTTCTTCTTGTTTGCAACAGTCTTTCTCGGACCCTTGCATGTTCTTGCGTTTGTCTTGGTCTTCTGACCACGGCAAGGAAGACTCTTTCTGTGACGAATACCTCTGTAGCATCCGATCTCCTGAAGTCTCTTGATGTTTAAAGCGATCTCACGACGTAAGTCACCTTCAACAGTCTGAGTCTCAGCGATTACTGCTGCAATGTTCTTTACTTCGTCATCGGTTAAATCCTTTACACGAGTGTCAGGATTTACACCAGCCGCAGCAAGAATACGGTCTGCACTTGCTCTACCGATACCGTAGATATAAGTTAAGCCGATTTCGACACGTTTTTCCCTTGGTAAATCAACACCTGAAATACGAGCCATGAGTGGTACCTCCATTTAAATATTGTAGAAATAGTTATTGCCGACACGACAACGCACTCTCGCGTTTCATGTCAAAGCCGCGCGAAAAAATACAGGCAAATATGCGGCATCAGCCCTGTCTCTGTTTGTGCTTAGGATTTTCACAGATAATTCTGATACTGCCTTTTCTCTTAATAACCTTGCACTTCTCGCAAATCGGTTTTACTGATGATCTTACTTTCACAGTAATTCTCCTTTCCTTCGTAGTCCGCTTCCCTTACTGCCGGAAACACACCGATTCCGTGCCATCTGGAAACGGCATTACGGGTTGCTATACCTGTATAAAAAGCACCTGAAAATGGGCATAATACAAGCGTTCCAACAAAGTTCGCTTGAGCATTATAACACTTCCTTGCCGGAAAATCAAGCATTTTTGCTGGTTTTCTTCAACTTTTTTCTGCCCGTCCTCAAAGATACTATTTATCTCTCCAAATGATACGTCCCTTGGATAAATCGTATGGGGACATCTCTAATGTTACCTTGTCTCCCGGAAGAATACGGATGTAGTTCATACGCAGTTTTCCGCTGATGGTTGCTAAAACCTTGTGGCCATTTTCAAGTTCAACCTGGAACATGGCATTCGGCAGTTTCTCTACAACAACGCCTTCGATCTCGATTACGTCAGCCTTAGACATAAAATTTACCTCCTGTTTGCTTTCTTAATGATCTGGACATGTTTTTTATTTTTCCGGAGGACCCGGCCGTTCTCTGCAAGCAGAGAAACGTATGTTCCAAGGTCCTCCGTTATGACATAGATTTTATCCTTGTCATTTCCGGCAAGTGATCTCGCCAGGAATCCCGGGGTCATCTCCATGCGGGGCCTCCTATTCAAGGCCCGGACGCAGGGAGAGGATCTCCGGCTCGCCCTCGGTGATGAGGATCGTATTCTCATAGTGAGCGGACAGGGCATGATCTGCTGTAACAACGGTCCAGTCATCGTCCATCCAGATTACATCCGGTGTACCTGCATTGATCATCGGCTCGATCGCCAGTGTCATGCCCGGCTGCAGAAGGATCCCCTTTCTCTTCGTTGCGAAGTTCGGGACCTCCGGATCTTCATGAAGGTGGGTACCAATTCCATGTCCTACCAGATCGCGGACAACGCCATAGCCGAATTTCTCGGCATATGCCTGGATTGCCGTGGAGATGTCATTCAGATGATTGCCTGCTTTTGCAAATTTAATACCTTCGTAAAAGCACTGTTTTGTCACATCCATCAGTTTCTGTGCTTCCGGGGAGACGTTTCCTACTGCCCAGGTGCGGGCTGCGTCGGAATGGTATCCTTTATAGATCGTTCCCGCGTCAAGGCTGACGATATCGCCTTCCTTTAAAATGCGGTGCTTATTCGGGATACCATGTACGATCTCATCGTTTACGGACACGCAGATGGATGCCGGATATCCATTATAATTCTTAAAAGACGGAATACATCCATGGCTGCGGATCAGGCGCTCTCCCAGCTTGTCGATGTCCATCGTGGACATTCCCGGATGAACGGCTGCATGCAGCTCCTCGTGTACCTGCGCCAGAATTTCTCCGGCTTTTCGCATCAGTTCGATCTCTCTCGGCGATTTAATTGTTACTGCCATTCTTTTAAGCTCCTAAAATCTTTGTGATAGCCTCAAATACCTGTTCCATATTCTGTGTTCCGTCTACAGTGTAGAGAACGTGCTTATCCGCATAGAAGCTGATGAGCGGACGTGTCTGCTCATGGTAAACAGCCAGACGTTTTGTAACAGTCTCCGGCTTATCATCATCTCTTAAGACGAGTTCAGCGCCGCACTTGTCGCAGATGCCTTCCTTCTTCGGAGCAGCATATACGATGTGATAGGTCATTCCGCACTTTATGCATGCACGGCGGCCTGCCATACGGGTAACGATCTTCTCATCCGGTACGTCGACATCGATCGCGAAATCGATCGCCTCTCCCTTTTTCGCAAGAGCCTCTGTGAGAGCCTCTGCCTGCGGGATCGTACGCGGGAATCCATCGAGGATGTATCCCTCTTTGCAGTCCGGCTGGCTGATCCTGTCCATAACAAGGTCAACAGTCAGTTCATCCGGAACAAGAAGTCCCTGGTCCATGAATGCTTTCGCTTTCTTTCCAAGTTCTGTTCCGTTCTTGATATTAGCCCGGAAGATATCTCCGGTAGAAATGTGCGGGATTCCGTACTTTTCCGCGATTCTCTGTGCCTGGGTTCCTTTTCCGGCACCCGGCGCGCCCAACATAATGATCTTCATAATTGTTATTTCCTCCACTCGTCCTAAAAAACCGAAAAAGCGGGCGAAAAGCATCTTTCCGCCCGCTCCGATTTTCAGCACGCAGCTGCTGCTATTTCTCTGTCAAATCAGTCATTTAAGAATCCCTTGTAATTTCTTACAAGCATTAAAGACTCCACAGCCTTGATCGTCTCGAGGATAACACCTGCAATAATGATCAGGGATGTGCCGCCGAAGGAAAGATTACCAACGGAGAAGAGACCGGATGCGATGATCGGGATAATGCACACGATCACCAGACCGCAGGCTCCAATAAATACAATATAGTTTAAGATATTGTTAAGGTAGTCCGAAGTTGGCTTACCTGGGCGGATGCCCGGGATAAAGCCGCCGGATTTCTTCATATTATTAGCAACTTCCAGCGGGTTAAACGTAATGGACGTATAGAAATACGCGAACAGTACGACTAATACGATATATACGAGCAAACCAATGGAGTAAGCCGGAGCTTCCGGTTTAAACCAGTTGGATGAGCTCAGCGCTAACAGGATCTTTCCACCGATTGTTGAATAATCTACGTGGAAGAACTGAGCGATCATGACCGGCATGGACATGATGGAAGAAGCAAAGATGACCGGAATAACGTTTGCGGTGTTTACCTTCAACGGAATGTAGGTAGACTGTCCGCCGATCATTCTGCGGCCCTGCATCTTCTTGCTGTACTGTACCGGAATTCTGCGCTCCGCATCATTTAAGACGAGAACGAAGACAACGATCGCAATGATGATCGCCAGTACAATAATGCATGCTACTGTTGCAACTGCAACTGATTTGCCTGCCATAAAGCGCTCATATAATGTTATCATATCCTGCGGAGTACCAGATACGATATTGATCAGAAGTACGATGGAAATACCGTTTCCGACTCCATTGTCTGTAATCCTCTCGCCAATCCACATCAGAAGAGCGGAACCTGCGGTCATAGCTGCTACAACCGTGAGGTATCCCCAGACATTGCGGTGATCTTCGAGAAGAAGTCCTTTACCGCCAAGGCCGACTGCCATTGCACAGGACTCGAAAAGAGCCAGGCCAACGGTAAGATATCTGGTGTACTCTGCGATCTTCTTTCTTCCGTCCTCACCATCCTTCTGCATTTCCTCAAGTTTCGGAATTGCAATGGTAAGCAACTGCATGATGATGGACGATGTGATATACGGGGTGATGCTCAGCGCAAAGATCGACATGGAGGAGAAAGATCCTCCTGTGATCGCATTGAAAAATCCCATTCCAGATGACTGGAGATTGGAAAAGAAATCATGCAGATAGCTGGGATCAACGCCCGGAATCGGAAGACAACAGCCGATTCGGATGACTACAAGCATCATGAAGGTGTAAAGAAGTCTGTCGCGGACTTCTTTCACCTTAAATGCCTTCTGTAAGGATTTTAGCATATTAGATCACCTCGCAGGTTCCACCTACTGCCTCAATTTTAGCTTTTGCGCCTTCACTGAAAGCATTGGCTTTAACGACAAGTTTCTTTGTTAACTCTCCGTTACCAAGAATCTTAACGCCGTCCTGCGGGTTTTTGATCACACCTGTCTCCAGTAATGTCTCAACGGATACTACGGAGTCATTCTCAAATCTCTCTAATGCGCTTACATTAATTCCAACGATCTCCTTGGAGTTGATGTTTGTAAATCCTCTCTTCGGAAGACGTCTGTATAACGGCATCTGGCCGCCCTCGAAACCAGGTCTCGGTGCGCCGGAACGTGCCTTCTGGCCCTTATGTCCCTTACCAGCTGTCTTACCATTTCCAGAAGCGTGTCCACGACCTCTTCTGAAACTATCACTGTGTTTAGATCCTTCAGCAGGATGTAAATTAGATAAGTTCATCACTGCACCTCCTTACTTATATCTATTAGATCTCTTCAACTTTTACCAGATGTCTGACATTCTGGATCATGCCTCTAACTGCACCATTATCCGGCATCTCAACAGTCTTGTGCATCTTCTTTAAACCAAGTGCCTCGATTGTTGCTCTCTGCTTCGGAACAGCGCCGATAGGGGATTTTACTAATGTGATTTTTAACTTCTCTGCCATTTTATTATCCTCCTATTAGCAAATAACGTCTTCAACAGATTTGCCGCGGTTCTTAGCAACCTCTTCCGGAGTCTTTAATTTTGTAAGACCCTCGATTGTTGCGAGAACTACGTTTGTCTTGTTGTTGGAACCTAAAGACTTTGTACGGATGTTCTTGATGCCTGCAAGCTCTACTACGGAACGAACCGGACCACCAGCGATGATACCAGTACCTTCCGGAGCTCTCTTAAGAAGTACGGAAGCGCTTCCGAACTCTCCAAGGAAGTCATGCGGGATACTATTGTTCTCATCCATCGGGATCTCTACAAGGTTCTTCATAGCAGCCTCTTTACCCTTACGGATAGCTTCCGGAACCTCACCTGCTTTACCAAGGCCTGCGCCTACGTGACCATTGCCGTCTCCTACTACTACCAGAGCGGAAAATCTCATGGTACGTCCACCTTTAACAGTCTTGGATACGCGCTTAATGGCAACAACTTTGTCATTTAACTCTAACTGACTTGCGTCAATGATTGTACGCTTCATGCTGTTTTCTCCTCTCTATTAGAATACGAGACCAGCCTCGCGGGCTGCATCTGCTAATGCCTGAATCTTACCCTGATAAATGAAACCGCCTCTATCGAAAACGACCTCTTTGATGCCTTTCTCGATTGCTCTCTTAGCTACTACGGTTCCGATATATGCAGCTGCATCAACGGTATCTGTGTTCTCTAACTCTGCTTTGATCTCTTTCTCAAGAGTAGAAGCAGATACTAAAGTATGTCCAACGGAATCGTCGATGATCTGAGCATACATATGATTATTGCTTCTGAACACTGCTAAACGCGGTCTCTCTGCTGTACCAGCAAAGCGATTGCGTAATCTATAGTGTTTTTTTCTGCGGATTTCGCTTCTTGACTGCTTGCTAACCATTTTTACACTCTCCTTAAATTATTTCTTACCAGTCTTACCAACTTTGCGTCTGATAACCTCATCAGCGTACTTGATACCTTTGCCCTTATACGGCTCCGGTCTTCTCTTCTCTCTGATTTCAGCTGCATACTGGCCGACTTTCTCTTTGCTGATGCCCTTAACGATGATGATGTTCTGTCCATCAAGAACAGTCTCGATACCTTCCGGATCTTCCATCTCTACCGGATGGGAGTAACCAAGGGAAAGTGTGAGCTTCTTGCCCTGCTTCTGAGCTCTGTAACCAACACCGTTTACCTCAAGCTTCTTCTCGTAGCCTTCAGTAACACCCTGGATCATGTTATGGATTAGCGTTCTTGTAAGACCGTGTAAAGATTTCATCTTCTTTAAATCGTTCGGTCTTGTTACGACGATGTGTCCATCTTCTTCTTTGATTTCCATCTCTACCGGTAAATCTCTTACCAGTGTTCCCTTCGGACCCTTAACGGTCACATTGTTGTTCTCTGCGATTGTTACAGTTACGCCTGCTGGAATCGCTACCGGCATTCTACCAATACGTGACATGCCTTTTACCTCCTACTTAGATTCTCGGAAAGTGCTTTAACACTCTCTGTTTTCAGTTTCTATGTTATATATAGTCTGAAGTTATCTCCAGACGCACGCAAACTCCGCCCTTCCAGATCTTAAATCCGGCTTTGCAGGCGGGGTGCGATAACATCAATAATTACCAAACGAACGCAAGAACTTCTCCGCCGACACCAAGCTGTCTAGCCTGCTTGTCAGTGATGATTCCCTGGTTTGTGGATACGATAGCGATACCAAGTCCGCCAAGTACCTTCGGCATATCTTCCTTGCCAGCGTATACACGTAAGCCCGGCTTGGAGATCTTCTTGATACCGGAGATGATCTTCTCGTTCTTGTCTGCGCCATACTTTAAGGTGATGCGGATTGTCTGGAATGCACCATCCTCAACGATGTCATATTTCTTGATGTAACCTTCTCTTACAAGGATATCAGCGATAGCTAATTTCATCTTGGAAGCCGGAACATCTACTGTATCGTGTTTAGCAGTGTTTGCGTTACGAATTCTTGTAAGCATATCTGCAATCGGATCGCTCATAGTCATGATTATATTTCCTCCTAATGGGTTGTTGGTTTGTCACTGTGGTTCGCGAATCATTCGCGCTGCACAGGAATGTTGTTCGGCCTGGGGAAAACAAGTTTTCCGTATAGGCGTTGTTACGATGTATAGGGAAGTTCTTTTCCCTGTGGTCGAAGAACGGGACCAGTCAGCTTGTCAGGCGCTTCACTGCACGGTCAGGCGGGGGAACTCGCTGTTTCCCACCTGACTTCTGACGCCTTTTAAGCAGCTAAATCCTACCAGCTTGCCTTCTTTACGCCCGGGATCTCGCCCTTGTAAGCGAGCTCACGGAAGCAGATACGGCAAATGCCATATTTTCTCAGATATGCATGTGGACGACCACAGATTCTGCAGCGGTTATATTCTCTTGTGGAGAACTTTGCCGGACGCTGCTGTTTAATCTTCATTGAAGTCTTTGCCATGGTTACTCCTCCTAATTACTTTGCAAACGGCATGTTGAATAATGTTAAAAGTTCACGAGCTTCCTCGTCAGTCTTAGCGGTAGTAACGAAGATGATGTCCATACCTCTAACCTTGTCAACTTTATCATATTCAATTTCCGGGAAAATTAACTGTTCCTTGATGCCGAGTGCATAGTTACCTCTGCCGTCGAACGCGTTAGCGTTTACGCCGCGGAAGTCACGTACACGCGGAAGAGCGAGGTTGATCAGACGATCAGCGAACTCGTACATCTTCTCGCCGCGAAGAGTAACTTTGCATCCAATAGCCATGCCCTCTCTGAGTTTGAAGTTTGCGACAGACTTCTTAGCCTTTGTAAGAACTGCCTTCTGACCGGAGATGATCTCAAGGTCACGAACTGCAGAGTCAAGGACTTTCGCGTTGTCTTTTGCTTCGCCTACGCCCATGTTGATAACGATCTTGTCGAGCTTCGGCACTTCCATGATATTCTTATAACCAAATTTCTTGATCATTGCATCAACGATCTCGTTCTGGTACATTTCTTTTAATCTAGCCAACTTGTGTTTCCTCCTCTCTGCTATTAGTCAATTACTTTACCGGTTGCCTTAGCAACGCGGACTTTTTTACCGTCTTTAACTTCGAAGCCAACTCTTGTAGCTTTCCCGTCAACGAACAGCATTACGTTGGAGATATCGATCGGAGCTTCCTGATGAACAATTCCGCCGTTCTGGTTTGTCTGGCTCGGTTTGGTGTGCTTTGTCACCATGTTGCAGCCTTCAACGACAACTTCGTTCTTCTTGGTATCTACGCTCAGAACTTTACCAGTTTTATCTTTATCTTTACCTGCGATGATCTTTACCATATCATCTTTTTTGATTTTATGCATTACCTGGCACCTCCTTATAATACTTCCGGAGCCAGAGATACGATCTTCATGAACTGTTTCTCACGAAGCTCTCTTGCAACCGGCCCAAAAATACGGGTTCCTCTTGGAGTCTTGTCATCTTTGATGATAACTGCTGCGTTCTCATCAAATTTAATATAAGAACCGTCTTTACGACGTGCGCCTTTTACAGAACGAACTACAACGGCTTTGACTACATCGCCCTTCTTTACAACGCCGCCTGGTGTTGCTTCTTTAACGGAGGCTACGATTACATCACCGATGTTAGCATATCTTCTTGTAGAACCGCCCATAACGCGGATACAAAGCAGTTCTCTTGCACCTGTATTATCGGCAACCTTTAATCTGGATTCCTGCTGAATCATGCCTGTTACTCCTTCCTCGAATCAATTATCTTGCTTTCTCGACGATTTCAACAAGTCTCCATCTCTTATCCTTGGATAACGGTCTTGTCTCCATCACTTTAACTGTGTCGCCGATATTGCACTCATTTTTCTCATCATGAGCTTTTAATTTATATGTCTTTTTAACGATCTTTCCGATTAACGGATGTTTTACGTGGTTCTCGATAGCAACGACGATTGTCTTGTCCATCTTGTTGCTAACTACCTTACCAGTACGTGTTTTTCTAAGATTTCTTTCCACGACGGATAATCTCCTTTCAAAATCGATTTGTTACACGCATCGGCGTGTGTCATAACGACAGCTGTTCAACCCGCAAGTATGCCTTGGGGGTTCTTCACCGATACGGGATTAGTTAGCAACTCTTGCCTTCTCTGTGATAACAGTCTGAATTCTTGCGATGTTCTTGCGAACCTCTTTGATTCTGCTTGTGTTATCTAACTGGTTGGTTGCGTTCTGGAATCTCAGGTTGAAGAGCTCCTTCTTTGCTGCAACTAATTCTTCATTTAACTCTGCAGCGGTTTTCGCTTTTAATTCTTCTACATACTTATTAGTTTTCACTGTTATCACCGCCTTCTAAATCTGCCTTGGAAGCAATTTTACACTTACACGGAAGTTTGTGCATAGCAAGACGAAGAGCTTCCTTTGCTGTTTCTTCCGGAACGCCAGCGATTTCGAACATAACACGGCCCGGTTTAACTACTGCTACCCAGTACTCAAGAGCGCCCTTACCGGAACCCATACGAGTCTCAGCCGGTTTAGCTGTTACCGGTTTGTCCGGGAAGATCTTGATCCAAACTTTACCACCACGTTTGATATAACGAGTCATGGCAACACGGGCTGCCTCGATCTGATTAGATTTGATCCAGCACGGCTCAAGGGCAACAAGGCCATACTCACCGTTGGAGATTGTATTTCCTCTTAAAGCTTTACCGGCCATAGTTCCACGGAACTGTTTGCGGCGCTTTACTCTTTTCGGCATTAACATTATTTATCGCTCCCTTCCTTATTTCCCTTAGTCGGAAGAACCTCGCCTTTGTAGATCCAAACTTTAACGCCAAGTTTGCCGTAAGTTGTATCTGCCTCTGCGAAACCATAGTCAATATCTGCTCTTAATGTCTGAAGCGGGATTGTTCCCTCGCTGTAGAACTCTGTACGTGCGATATCAGCGCCGCCAAGACGTCCGCCAACTGCAGTCTTGATACCAAGAACGCCAGCCTTCATGGATCTGGACATTGTGGACTTCATAGCACGACGGAAGGAAACACGGTTCTCAAGCTGCTGAGCGATGGACTCTGCAACGAGCTGAGCTTCACGGTCCGGTCTCTTAACTTCCTTGATGTCTACAAATACCTTCTTAGCAGTCATCTTCTGAACTTCAGCTTTGACCTTCTCGATCTCAGATCCGCCCTTACCGATAACTACGCCCGGTTTTGCTGTGAAAACGATAATTTTTACTCTATCAGATGCGCGCTCGATTTCGATCTTGGAAACGCCGGCGCTGTATAATCTCTTCTTCAGGTAAGTTCTGATTTTGTGATCCTCGATGAGGTTGTCAGCGAAATCAGCTTCAGCGTACCATCTGGAATCCCAGTCTTTGATAACGCCGACTCTCATGCCGTGTGGATTAACTTTCTGTCCCATAACTGCCTCCTATTATTTCTCGTTCAGCACGATAGTGATGTGGCTCATTCTCTTTTCGATTCTGTAAGCTCTACCCTGTGCTCTCGGTTTTACTCTCTTCATAATCGGTCCCTGAGATGCGTAGCACTCCTCCACATACAGGTTCTCTGCGTTCATTCCGTTGTTGTTCTCAGCGTTTGCGATTGCAGATTTTAATAATTTCTCGATTAAGCTGGAAGCATATCTAGGATTGTAAGTTACAATACCAAGTGCTGTCTGAACATCTTTGCCTCTGATGGCATCTAATACGAAACAAGCCTTCTGAACGGATACTCTTGCGTAAGACAGCTTTGCAGACGGTCTTGTATCCTTCTGGGCATTTCTCTCTCTCTTAATCTGACTTCTATGTCCCTTAGCCATTACTGGAACCTCCTTTCAAAGCGTATCTATTATTTACGTCCGGACTTTTTCTCGTCTTTGCCGTGGCCTCTGTAAGTTCTTGTAGCAACGAACTCACCAAGTTTGTGACCAACCATATCTTCTGTTACGTATACCGGTACATGCTTTCTGCCGTCATGTACAGCGATTGTATGACCAACCATCTGCGGGAAGATTGTAGAACGGCGGGACCAGGTCTTGATAACCTGTTTCTGTCCTGCCTCGTTCATAGCGTCTACCTTCTTCAGTAAGCTAGCGTCTGCAAATGGTCCTTTTTTAAGTGAACGAGCCATCGTTTTACCTCCTATCGATTATGAAATCGCCTTACCATTTCTTCTTCTTACGATTAACTTGTTAGACTGTTTGTTTTTCTTTCTAGTCTTAAGACCAAGAGCAGGCTTGCCCCACGGTGTGCACGGACCCGGACGGCCGATACCAGTCTTACCTTCACCACCACCATGCGGATGGTCATTCGGGTTCATAACGGAACCACGGACTGTCGGGCGGATACCCATGTGACGTTTTCTACCTGCTTTACCAATCTTAACAAGGTTGTGGTCGCCGTTGCCTACAACACCGATTGTTGCGCGGCACTCGATCGGAACCATTCTCATCTCGCCGGACGGTAAACGAAGTGTAGCGTATTTTCCTTCTTTAGCCATTAACTGTGCAGCGTTTCCTGCGGAACGAACCATCTGGCCGCCCTTGCCCGGGAAAAGCTCGATATTGTGAACCTGTGCACCAACCGGAATTAAGGATAACGGTAAGCAGTTGCCAACCTTAGCCTCTGCGTGCTCGCCGCTCATAACCTTCATGCCGTTTGTAAGGCCCTGCGGTGCAAGGATGTAGGACTTCTCACCATCTGCGTAGCAGATTAAAGCGATGTTAGCGCTTCTGTTCGGATCGTACTCGATACCGATTACAGTTGCCTGAATTCCGTCTTTGGAATTTCTCTTGAAGTCAACCATTCTATATTTCTGTCTGTTTCCACCGCCCTGATGTCTAACGGTGATCTTACCCTGGTTGTTACGACCAGCGTTCTTCTTTAAAGAAACTACTAAGGACTTCTCCGGAGTTGTCTTTGTGATCTCGGAGAAATCAGAACCTGTCATATTTCTTCTGGAAGGTGTATATGGGTTATAGGTTTTGATTCCCATTTCTGACTCCTTTCAACGCCTTCTGGCGTTTCTATTTTTCGTATCGCGGCTTTGGTTGCCGCATAGTTTCAAAAATTACAGACCCTGGAAGATTTCGATATCTTTGCTGTCTGCTGTAAGCTTAACGATTGCTTTCTTAGTCTTAGCAGTCTTGCCTACTACCATGCCACGTCTGCGGTTCTTACCGTCAGCGTTCATTGTGTTTACGCTGTCAACCTTTGTTCCCGGGAACATTTTCTCAACAGCTTCTTTGATCATGGTCTTGTTTGCTTCCGGATGTACGAGGAATGTGTATTTCTTCTCGCTCATAGCGTTCATGCTCTTCTCAGTTACAACCGGTTTGAGGATTACGTCGTAGTACTGTACGTTTGCCATTATGCGTATACCTCCTCGATAGATGCTACAGCAGCCTTAGTAGCTACTACAGTGTTGTATTTCAGAATGTCGAATACATTGATTGTATTAACAAGGGAAGTCTTAACTTCCGGGATATTTCTTGCGGAAAGAACTGTGTTCTGGTCGTTGTCAGCAAGAACAACAAGAGCCTTGGAAACTTTGAGGTTGTTCATAACAGCCTTGAAGTTCTTTGTCTTGATCTCGTCGAACTTTAACTCGTCAACAACTACGAACTTGTTCTCGTTTACTCTGCTTGTAAGAGCGGACTTAAGAGCAGCTCTCTTCTCTTTCTTGTTAAGAGTGATTGTGTAATCTCTCGGAGTCGGAGCGAATACCATTCCGCCGCCTGTCCACTGCGGAGATCTTGTGGAACCCTGTCTAGCGTGACCTGTTCCTTTCTGTCTCCACGGCTTTCTGCCGCCACCGGAAACCTCAGAACGTGTTTTTGCTTTCTGTGTTCCCTGACGTTTATTTGCAAGCTGTGCAACAACAGCCATGTGTACGAGATGCTCGTTCACTTCAACGCCAAATACAGCGTCGTTCAGCTCGATTGTGCCAACTTCTTTACCTTCCATATTGTATACGGATACGTTTGCCATTTCTGTTTCCTCCTTTCCTGTAAAAGCTTATTTGTTAGCCTTTACTGTTTCCTTTAATGTTACTAAGGACTTCTTCGGTCCCGGTACAGCGCCTTTAACAAGGATCAGGTTGTTCTCAACGTCAACCTTGACAATCTCGAGGTTCTGAGTGGTAATCTTCTTGTTACCCATCTGACCCGGCATGCCTTTGCCCTTGAATACGCGGCCCGGAGTTGTTGCGGAACCATTGGAACCCTGATGACGATGGAATTTAGAACCATGAGCCATCGGTCCTCTGCTCTGTCCAAGTCTCTTAATAGCGCCCTGGAAACCTTTACCTTTGGAGATAGCAGTTGCATCAACCTTATCGCCAGTAGCGAAGATATCAGCTTTGATTTCGTCTTTTACGTTATACTCTTCAGAATTCTCAAAACGGAACTCTCTAACGAATCTCTTGTAAGATACGCCAGCCTTGTCGAAGTGACCCTTTACCGGCTTGTTTACAAGTTTCTCTCTCTTATCTACAAAGCCAACCTGTACAGCTTTGTATCCATCGTTCTCCTCTGTCTTAACCTGTGTTACTACACACGGACCAGCCTGAAGAACAGTTACCGGAACAAGAACGCCTTCATCGTTGAAGATCTGAGTCATTCCGACTTTTGTAGCTAAAATCGCTTTCTTCATTGTTTTTACCTCCTGTTACTAATCTACAGCGGAACGCAAAACAGAATTTTCTGTGCGTTCATCCTAGAGCAGCCCAACATAGGTGGAACACTATGACATTACATATTGTAATGATGTTGATTCCCTTTCAGGATGAGTAGTGTTGCTTTTATATCAGAACCATTCAGGATTTCTAATTTTAGTGGCTACATTTCAGTAGCATGAAAAGTAAATATTTTTCAATTATTTATTTTTCATTTTGATGTCGATATAAACACCAGCCGGCATTTCCAGTCTGGACAGTGCATCTACTGTCTTCTGGCTCGGGCTTGCGATATCGATGAGTCTCTTATGAGTTCTCTGCTCGAACTGCTCTCTGGAATCTTTGTACTTATGAACAGCTCTTAAGATTGTTACAACCTCTTTCTTTGTCGGCAGCGGAACCGGACCGCTCACCTGTGCTCCTGTTTTCTTTACTGTCTCGATGATCTTTCCAGCGGACTGGTCGATCAGCTGATGGTCGTAAGCCTTTAATGTGATTCTCATAACCTGACTTGCCATAAAAAAAGTCGCCTCCTTTTCGCACTTTTAATCGAAGTACGACAAGCGGTGACTGTACACGGTCTCGTGTGTATCATGCCGATTCACACGTTGTTACTGCCCCTTACCCTGAGCAGCTGTTAATTTGGTACAGTGACTTGTCGCCAGTTTCCTAACTTGACATTCGCTCCACGGAACACCTGCCATTCTCAGGCAGCAACCTCTCGCTTCTACGCTATCATGTCACAGCCAGATAAGAATAACACATCGTAATCTAAAAATCAAGCCTTTTTTGCTTATTTTTTAAGGGTTTTTTCAATTTGTGGATAATCGACAGGAGCTTATTCAAATCATGGTTTTCCATGCACAAATCGAAACAAGATCAAAAAAGTTTCTCCCTTAAGAATGATTCTTATCCCCTGTTTCTTCCATATATAAAGGAACCGGCGGCAGATCTTTTTCGACCTGCTGCCGGTTTTGGAGGTATTTCTTCTATATATAATAGGGTATTGGGGGATGAATTAGATAACCTTCTTTTCTTTGAGGTCCGCGATCTCCTCATCGCTCATGCCGAGAAGACCATGATAGATATCCTCATTCTGCGCACCGATCTTCGGTCCTGCCCACTTGATCTGGCCAGGCGTTTCTGTCAGTACCGGGAATACGCCAGGCATCTTTACACTGCCGAACTCTTCACACGGAACTTCCACAATATCATGGCGGGCTGCATACTGCGGATCCTCGAAGATATCTTTCATGCTGTATACGGAGGAGATCGGTACTCCCGCCTTATCGCATTTTTCTTTTAATTCCGCAAATGTATGAGTCGCCACCCATTCTGTCACTGCGTTCATGATCGGATCCGGATCTGCCAGACGTGCTTTTGCGAGATCGTATTTCGGTCTCCAGTCCGGCCGATCCATTGCCTCGCAGAGGTGCCAGAATACCGGATTCGTGCTGCACACGATGATTGCCCATTTTTCATCTTTTGTCTTGAATGTTCCGATCGGGCAGGATGCGCCGCTCGGCATCGCGGAACGCTCTCTTACAGTCCCAAGGAGGTCATACTGGGCAATCATTGCCTCTTCCATACGGAAGATACCTTCGTAAAGGCTGATATCGACTTCCTGGGCTTTCCCTTTCAGAACATCTCTGTGGTACAGTGCCATCAAAGTACCGATCACTGCATTTAAGCCTGCAATATAATCAGCAAGTGCGAATGGCGGACTTACCGGAGGACGATCCGGGTAACCGGTCATATAGGTCATTCCGGAAAATGCCTGTAACGGTGTGCCCAGTCCGGCTAACTTTGCGTTCGGTCCTGTCTGACCGTAACCCGTTACATGTGTCACGATGATATCCGGATTTGCTTTGCGGAGAACATCGATTCCAAGTCCCCATTTGTCGAGGGTACCTGTCTTGAAGTTCTCGATGATCACATCACTCTTTTTCACCAGCTCAAGGAATAATTTCTTTCCTTCTTCAAAATGGAAATCCAGAGTTACGCTCTTCTTATTACGTCCCATGGATGGCCAGCGGATGCTGACTCCATCTTTTAACGGCCCCATTGCGCGGAACGCATCTCCGCGGCCCGGCATCTCAACTTTAATCACCTCTGCGCCGAAGTCTGCGAGAAGACCTGCTCCCCACGGACCGGCGATCACAGTGGAAATATCCAATACACGAACGCCTTCTAATGCTTCTCTTGCCATTTCGTCTCTTCCTTTCTATATCAATTAGTAGATTTTCATTAATCCCATTACCATAGCGATTGCACAGAATCCAATACTTAACACCCATGTACGCGGGAAGTTTGCTTTCAGGTGATCCTTCAGCTCTACACCTGCAAGTCCAAGCGCCAGGAATGTTGTCGGCTGCAGCGGGCTGCAGATCATTGCTACGTTCTTGCCAACGAGCATTGCGATTCCGACATCAAGCTGCGGAACTCCATAAGCAGCTGCCGCTTCTCCGAGAAGTGGGAACAGACCATAGTAGAATGTATCTGCACCCAGGCAACATCCAACCGGAACGGAGATAATTCCTGCGATGATATTCATGTAACGTCCCATCGCTGCCGGCATTACGCTGAGCAGCGTATCTACCATTGCATCCAGCATTCCGGAATTCTGCATGATTCCGATGAAGATTGCTGCCGCAAGGAGCGTTGCGGATGTATCAAGGGCATCGCTGGCATGGGCTTTAAAGCGGGCTCTCTGCTGTTTTGCATCTGGATAGTTCACGATCATGCCGATTGCTAGGGCGATCATGAAGAGTACATGGCTGGACATAACGGAGAACATCAGTCCAACGACAAGAACTACAGTGAGCAAAATGTTGAACCATAAAAACTTTGGGCGCTTAAGTGCTTCTACTTCCGGATCTGCCTGTCTGTTTTCTTCAGCTCCAAGCTCCTCTTCCGTGAGCTTTCCCGCTCCACGTTGTTTCTCAATAATTCCGATTGCTGCAGCAATCGCAACTGTTGCCACAAGGCACACCCCCTGGAACGGAAGAATATAATGCCAAAGTTCTGTAACGTCCATGTTGAGGACCGTTGCCACACGAACGATCGGGCCACCCCACGGTACCAGGTTCATAACGCCCATTGCGGTTCCAACGATGAACAGAAGTCCTGTCGGGCGCATTTTCAGACGCTTCCAGAGCGGAAGCATTGCCGGGATTGTAATCAGAACTGTCGTAGCTGTCGCGCCGTCAAGATGTCCGATTACCGCTACCAGTGCTGTCGCAACCGCTACGAGAACTACGTTTGCACCGGCGATCTTGATCAATTTATTTACGATTACGTCGAACATTCCGACATCTGACATAAGTCCGAAATATTCTACGGAGAAGATGAACAATACCGCTGTTTTCCATACGGATCCAAGACCTGTTCCGATCCATTCACTGATCGTTGCCGGACTCGCCATAAGAAGAAGTGCGCCGATTACCGGAACTGTTCCAAATACTGTGATTGGTGACATCTTGCCGCGAAGCAGCATGATTACGAGTGCCGCTAAGGTGACATAGCCAATGAGCGCTGTCATAATTTGTACCCCCTATGTGTTTTGCTTTTGTTTTTAGTTTTTATTGTATGAAAATCATTTTTAATACATAAAAATAATATCATAAATAAAAACAGTTTTCAATCTATGAAATTGCCAATTCTATCGTTTTATTTTTGTCAATTTTCTACAAAAGGTGATAACCTTGCTTTTTTCAAAAATTCTTGCTATACTTGCACCATATTCGCTGCAGGACAGAGAGCTTTTTGTTTTAATATTACACTTTATGATGTCCCACTGATCCTGCATCTCATCACGAAAGGAGACCTTTCAATGCCGCCAGAATATAATGTACGGTCTGTGGAGCGCGCCTTGGCAATCCTGGACTGTTTTGATTATGATCACGCGTCCTTTTCCCTGGTAGAGCTTGCGAAGGAGATCGACCTGTCCGCAAGTACCACTCTGAGACTCGTATCCACTCTGGAAAAGAAGAACTATCTTTACCGTAATCCTGAGAGTGGGCGTTACTATCTCGGTGCCCGTCTTGCACAGCTCGGCAACGTGATCTTCGCGAACCTGGATATCTGCCAGGCTGCCCAGCCTTTTATGCAGGCTCTCTGCAAGACGTATAACGAGAGTGTCGGAATCTATCAGCGCCACGGGGACACCCGTGTCTGCATCACGCGAATCAACAGTAATCAGACACTGCGATCTGTCCTGACCATCGGTTCTACCTATCCACTGACAAGAGGTGCCGCCGGAAGAATACTTTTAGCTTATGCTGATATTGCCCAGCAGGAACGTCTGTTAGCGGAAGACCCATTTACCACAAAAGAGGCGCTGGAAGCTGTCAGAAAAGAGGGGTTTACCATCAGTAAAGGAGAACGTGATGCTGCTGTCGAATCTATCGCCGCGCCTGTGTTCAGTGGAAGCGGCCAGGTGGAATATTCCCTGTTCATAACAGGACCGGCAGGACGATTTGAAAACCATCTGAGAGACAATATGATTTCAGACCTGAAGGAAGCAGCGTTGCAACTGTCCATTCAGCTGGGCTATCGACCACCAAAGAATTGATGTGCAGTATGCTTCAGAACACTATATTCTGTGTGCATGCATCTTCCCAACGCTCACACTCAAAATTTTATAAGATACTCTTGTTCAAGAATTTCATGGCAGCAAAAATGGAGAGCGAAAACGCAATTACGCCTTCGCTCTCCATTTTTACTGTCATTTATTCTATTTTGTCACCTGATTCTTGATCTGTCCCTTCGGCAGTTCACGAATCAGCTCGCTTGCCTTTCCGGCGCGGAGAAGATAGCTGTCTGTGCTGTGTCCCAGCATACCGACAACTTTTCTGCTAATTGCGATAGATTTATCCAGATCAATGCCAGTCTCCACCTGCATCTGGCTACACATATGGAGGACATCCTCTGTGCTTACATTTCCAGCTGCACCCGGAACGAACGGGCAGCCACCGACACCTGCAAAGCTGGAATCAAAGTTTGTAAATCCAGCTTCCATTCCCGCAAGAATATTTGCGATTCCAAGTCCTCTCGTATTATGGAAATGGAACCACCATTTTACCTGCGGATATTCTCTCCTCATCTCTTCTGCCATATCATAGACCTGACTCGGGTATGCAACACCGGCCGCGTCAGACAGGGAAATCTCGGAAATTCCTACATTCAGATACGCCTCAACAACCTTCTTTACATCACCGATCGGGATTTCTTTATCCCAAGGGGAGCCGAATGCCATGGAGATAGAACCAGAAATTCCGATTCCACATTCATTCGCCTTCTCCACGCATGCGCCAAATCCGGCAACACTCTCCTCCGGTGTGCGATTTAAGTTCGCAAGGTTATGTGCTGTACTGGCAGACACATTTAATTTTACTTTTTTGCATCCACATGCAGCCGCGCGCTCAACACCTTTTAAGTTCGCGATCAGCGCACGGTATTCTACACCATCTGCCGTTTTTAATCGTTTGAATACCTCATCGGTGTCCGCCATCTGAGGAACAGCCTTCGGGCTCACAAAGCTTCCAAGTTCGATTACCCGGAATCCGGCTGCTGCCATATCTTCGGCGAGCTCCACCTTCTGATCTGTTGTAAGTCCGGACTTTTCACTCTGCAGTCCATCGCGGAGTCCAACTTCACATAATACGATCTTCTTTGCGTATTCCATATTCTCTTTTCCTTTTATCCACTTGTTTTGGTTGTCTGTGTTTTTGTTGTATAAAAATGATTTTCATTCAATAAAATTCTATATCATTTTCTTTTAAAAATCAAGAGGGAAATTCAACTTTTTCAGTTTCTGTTCTTTAAAATATATCTTCATAAATTAGTTTATTCAATTCAGCAGACACCACGCTTCCTACGCGCACAATCTTTAGCTATTAGCTCATATAAGCAAAAGAGGAACTTCCCAGTCTGATTTCTCACAACTGAAAAATTCCTCTCAATTCTAGTTTATCATAATATCTTCAGTTTTTACTTCTCAGCCCCTGTCTCCTTCTCGATCTCCAGATTCTCCTTCACCTTTGCCTCAAAATCATCGTCCGCGGCCGCTGTCTCCCCATTCTCTGCGGAGATCTTTTCATTTACGGCATCCACGCCTTCATCGAAGACCTCCAGAGCTGTCTGCAGCTGATTGTCCTCATCCTTCGGGATCTCGATCTTTGACTTCAGATCCTCATCGAGAGCTACTGTCACATCCGGCTCGATGCCGAGTTTGTGGATGCACTCACCGGACGGAGTATAATAATACGCCGTTGTGAGTTTCAGGCCGCTGCCGTCCGGGAGATTGAACACTCCCTGGGCGATTCCTTTTCCGAAGGTCTTCTCTCCGACGATCGTTGCCCAGTTGTTATCCTTTAAGGCACCCGTCAGTACCTCGGAGGCGCTGGCGCTCTCGCCGTTTACAAGAAGAATGATCGGGACATCCACTTTATGTCCGTCATCGGAAGAGTAGGTGCTGTCATCGATTCCTTTTCCCTTAAAGCTTACGATGGTCTTTCCATCCGGAAGAAGATAATCTGCGATTTCCTTCGCCGCCTGGACAACACCGCCGCCGTTGTTTCGAAGATCGACGATCAGCTTTTCCATTCCCTGAGCTGTAAGGTCATCCACAGCTTTCTTAAACTGTTCGGAGCTTACCTCCTCAAAGGAAGAAAGTGAGATATATCCGGCTTTGTTTTCCAGCATCTCATACTCCACGGTCGGATTCTCCACCATGCGGCGCTCCACATCCATCTCCACATATTCATCCGTGGACTGACGGTAAACAGTCAGATGGACCTTCGTTCCTTCCTCACCGCGGATGTGATCGCTCACGAGAAGAGAGAGGTCCTCACCGGTCGCCTCGATATCTTCCACTTTGTAGAGGATATCTCCGGGAAGCATTCCGGCTTCCTGTGCCGGAGAATCTTTAAAAACCTTCACGGCCGTGATAATTCCGGTATATACATTCTGGCTGACCTGAACACCGATCCCGCAGTAAGTACCGGAATTTTCCTCGTTCAGACTGGTATATTCGTCCTTATCATAATACACAGAATACGGATCGTTCAGAGAATACATGTACCCTCGGTAGATCCAGTCTTCCGCTGTCCCGTTCTTCTTCTGTTCTTCCTCCGTCATATTCTCATCAAACAGGAAGTACTTGTCGATCAGCGCCTCCATGTACTGGAGCTTCGGCTCGATTTTTTTCATATCCAGCTTGTTGGCATCCGTTCCGGTCACCTGTATGCTCTGACTCTCTGAAGTTCGACGCCCGATGATCCATATTCCGGTTGCAAATCCAACCACTGCAAATCCCGCAAAAGCCGTCACAAGTGCGCCCACCAGAACGCCTTTCCAGAATTTATTTTTCGTCTCTTTCTCTTCCAATGTCTTCTCTCCTTCATCCTTCTGCAGCTGTTTTTGTCTGGAGATTTTTCTCTTCCATTGCTGTCTGAAATCCATTATGTACAGCAAAGCCTATCATGATCCGAATTGTCCGCATGATCCGCGAAGCTCTGTCAAAGTCCGCTATGGACTTACATACTTCGTCGGATTCACATAGGAACCGTTCACCCGGACTCCAAAGTGGAGATGGGATCCGGTGGAATAGCCCGTTGAGCCGACTTTCGCGATCGTCTGTCCCTTTTTCACACTTTGTCCCTGTGATACCAGAAGACTGGACGCGTGCATATACACGGTGTAGACGCCGCCTCCATGGCTGATCATCACATAATTTCCAGCGGAAGAGCTGTAAGTCGCGATCACGACCTCACCCGCTGCAGCCGCGACGATGGAAGTTCCTGTCGGCGCGCTGATATCGATTCCCTGATGGTTCGAAGAAGCTCCCTTGGTCGGGGATTTCCGGCTGCCGAATCCCGAAGTGATCCGTCCGCTCGCCGGACACGGCCATTTAAAGCTAATGTCCCCAAGGCTCACGGTTTTATACGTCTGTGCCGCCTTGTTTGCCGCAGCGGCTTTTTTCTTCTCCTCCTCGGCTTTCTTTCTCGCTTCCTCTTCCTTCCGTTTGATTTCCGCCTCGATGGACTTGATCTGGTTTTCCTGCGCCTCGATCGACTTCGCATATTCGGAGATCTGACCTTCTGCGGAGGCGATCTTCGTCTCGTAGTTCTGGAGCTCCGTCTGTTTCGCGGCGAGAAGCTTCTCCACGGACGCCTGTTTTGCCTCCGTCTCATCCTGAAGAGTTAATAGTTCAGCATGTTCTCCTTCCAGAGCTTTCTCTTTCTCTGCGATCTTCTCCTTCGTTGCGGCATACTCATCAAGCTTCTGCCGGTCGTAGGAAGAGATCTTCGTAATGTACTCCGCCTTGCTTAAAAGCTCCGAGAGGGAACCCGCCTCCATGAGAAGATCCACATAGGTGCTGTCGCCCTTCTCGTACATATATTTTATCCGGAGCTTCATGGATTCATACTGGCTTTTCTCCGTCTCCTTCGCCTCGGAGAGTTCCTGCTTTGTCGTATCGATCTGCTTTTCCTTCGCGTCGATGTCATCATTCAGCTTTGAAAGCTCATTTCCGATCGATTCCAGACTGGAATCCAGCTTTTTGACATAGGCAGTCGTGTCGCTTTTCAGACCTTCCAGGTTCTTTAATTCCTGTTCTGTCTTCTTTTTTTCCGCTTCCAGCGCCGTCTTTTTGCTCTTCGCATCACTCAGCCCGCTCTTCGTCGCCTGGGCGGAAAGCGGTGTCGCGAGAACGAGAGCAACAGACAAAGCCGCAGCCAGAAATTTTCCTGATCTTCTCATACGTCTCTTCCTCCTACACGCGCAGCTCTCTGCGGATCGTAAAGAAACTTACGAAAAATCCAAGTCCGCCGCCAAGTGCGAGGGCGATCGCCGCCATCGTCGGATAGAAGGTTCCGATCGGCAGGAATTGGATGATCCCCGAGAGAAGTTCAAACCGGTTCATCACATATTCCACGGTCTGGTGGTAAACGAACAGCATGACTCCCAGCGGGATCGCCGCTCCGATCAGCCCCAGGATCGTTCCCTCCACCACAAACGGCGCCCGGATCATGAAATTTGTCGCTCCGATGAGCCGCATGATCCTGTTCTCGTTCTTGCGGAATTCAGCGGCGACAGAGATCGTATTGCTGATCAGGAACACCGCAACGGCGAGCAGCATGGCGATCAGGACGCCGAACAGGAGTCCCAGGATCTTATTAAAGCTCGCGAGGCCGGTTGCCGCACTGTTGGAATAGTTTACCTTGCGGACTCCGGAAAGTCCTTCCAGGTAAGCCACCATCCCGTCCTGATCCGTGATGTTGTTTAAGCGGATCTCATAGGAAGAAGATCCCGCAAGAGGATTATCGTCCGTAAATCCTTCCGCAAGTGCCTCCTCGTCCCCGAAATACTCGCTCTTAAAACTGTCCCACGCCTCCTCAGCGGAGACAAATTTAATCTCTTTTATGATTCCCGACTTGTCCGACTCGATCTTTGCCCCGATGTCTTTGATCTCGTCCTCCGTCAGGTTCTCATCGAAAAATACCGTGATCCCCATCGTTGTCTCCGCCGTGCGGACCATGTACTCGATGTTGGTGATCACAGAAAAAAATACGCAGAATAAAAAAATACATGCAGAAATGATCGCGGTCGACGCAAGGGAAAACCAGATATTTCTGCATATATTCACCAGTCCCTGCTTCATGCAGAACCAGAATGTGCTAATCCTCATAACGGTACCCACTTTCCTCCTCATCACGGATCACCATACCACGGTCGATCGTAATAACGCGTTTTTTCATCATGTCCACGATCTCATGGCTGTGCGTGACAACGATCACGGTTGTCCCACGCCTGTTGATCTTTTCCAGAAGTCCCATGATCTCCATCGCATTGTGGGGATCCAGGTTTCCTGTCGGCTCATCGGCAAGCAGGATCTCCGGACGGTTGATCAGAGCCCTGGCGATCGCCACTCGCTGCTGTTCTCCGCCGGAAAGCTGGTGCGGGAAAAACTTATATTTGGAAGAAAGGCCTACCATCTTCAACATCTGCGGAACAGATTCCCGGATCGTCCGGCTGGACTCTCCGATCACTCTCTGGGCAAATGCCACATTCTCATAAACCGTCTTATCTTTTAAAAGACGGAAATCCTGGAATACGACACCAAGACGTCTGCGGTATTTCGGAACATATCTTCTCGGCATTTTCACGAGGTCCATGTCATTAACGACAACACGGCCGGAAGTCGGCTCCACTTCCTTCAAGAGGATCTTGATCAATGTGGATTTTCCGGAGCCGCTCCGGCCGGTTATAAAGACAAATTCCCCATCATCGATCGTGATGTTCACATCCCGCAGGGCTTTCGTACCCCTGTCATAGGTCTTTGTCAGTTTTGAAATTTCTATCATAATTTAGTAGTCCAGATTCTCCATGTACTTCATGTACTTTACAACCATCAGGGCAATCTTGAAGGTGATCGCGTCCTCAAATACGCGCAGATCCAGACCGGTGCTCTTCTGGAGCTTATCCAGACGGTAAACGAGCGTATTTCTGTGGATGTAGAGCTGTCTTGATGTCTCGGAGACATTCAGGCTGTTCTCAAAGAACTTATTGATCGTTGTGAGTGTTTCCTCATCGAACTCATCCGGGTTCTTCCCGTCAAAGATCTCCTTGATAAACATCCGGCAGAGCGGAAGCGGAAGCTGATAGATCAGACGTCCGATACCAAGGTTCGAGTAAGCAACTACATTCTTGCTGCTGTAGAAGATCTTTCCGACGTCGAGAGCCATCTTCGCCTCTTTGTAGGAGCGGGAGACATCCTTGATCTCGCCGACGATCGTACCGAACGCGATGCGCACCTTGGACATTGCCTCCGTGTTCAGCATATCCAGGATCGTGTTCGCGACCTTCTCAAGATCCTCGTAAGTCTCACCCGGCTTTACCTCGCGGACGAGGATGATATTCTTTTCATCGACAGCCGTGATGAAATCTTTTGTCTTTGTAGAGAACAGGCTCCGCATCGTCTCCAGAGCATTGTTGTCTTTTTCATTCTTTGTTTCGATCAGATATACTACTCGTTTTACATTCGTCTCGATATGGAGCTTCTTCGCGCGGTTGTAGATATCAACGAGAAGAAGGTTGTCGAGAAGAAGGTTCTTGATGAAGTTATCTTTATCGAATCTTTCCTTGTAGGCCACCAGAAGATTCTGGATCTGGAACGCTGCCAGTTTGCCTACCATATAAACATCATCGCTGCCGCCTTTTGCGAGCAGGATGTACTCAAGCTGGTGCTCATCAAACACTTTAAAGAACTGATAACCGGAAATCACCTGGCTGTCCGCCGGAGAATCCACAAACGCGAGTATGGAGCTTTCATACTCTTCCGCATGCTCGAATGTGGAAGCCAGGACCTTTCCCTCCACATCACAGACGCAAAGGTCAATTCTTGTAATCTCTTTCAGTCCTTCGATATTCGACTGTAAAATCTGATTTGAAATCATAGCGTCCTCTCCTTTTCACAGTATCGCGACGATCCAGTACCTTTCTCCTCAGGTTCCACGGTTTGCAGTTCCTTTCGGGATGAATGGCAATCGTTGCAGGCATGGACATATTCACATTTATTCTAATGCAAAATCACAAAAAAGAAAAGAATTTTTTTGTATTTTTCACTAAAAAAACAGACCGGATCCCCGTAAAAGGACCGGCCTGCCTGACATTTTGGTTATTCTGCAATAATTTTTTCTGTTTCTTTGTCGAAGAGGTACACATTGTCGCCGGAAATTTTGAAGGACATCTTCTTTCCGGTGAGATTTTCTCCGCCTTCCGCCTTTGCCAGGAATTCATTCTCACCGACACGGAAGCGGATATACGGCGCATCATCGATCTCCGCGCCTCCGATGAGTTCCCCTGTGATCTCTCCGTTCTCTCCGTTCTTTGCCGGAGCGACTTTATCCGGGCGGACACCTGTAAAGACCTCCTTGCCCACATAGCCGAGCTCTCTGAGGAGTTTTCCTTTTTTCTCTGAGAGCGGGATTGTTCCTGATGAAAACTTCAGGACAACACTGCCGTTCTCCTCCGTCACCTTCGCGATGGATAAGTTCATCCTCGGTGTTCCGAAAAATCCGGCAACAAACAGGCTGCCCGGGTGGTTATAGATATTCTGTGCGGAGTCTTCCTGGCAGATCACGCCTTCGTTCATCACGATCATCCTTGTCCCCAGCGCCATTGCCGTTTTCTGGCTGTCTGTCGCGTAGATCACTGTGATCCCGAGCTCACGGTTGATGTTTGCAAATTCTTTTCTCATCACTTCCTGAACATCCGGATCCGCCTCCGCGATCGTGCGGTCCAGGAGCAGGATCCCCGGGCGGCGCATCAGGGCACGTCCGAGAAGGACACGATATGTATCAGCGGCTGAGAGTTCTTCCGGCATCTTGTCAAGAGTCTCCCAAAGATTTAAGATCTTTGCAGTCTCTTGCACTCTTCTCTCGATCTCCGCTGGGTTCATTTTTGCCATCCGGAGTGAAAACATGAGATTTTCCTCCACGCTCATTTCCGGATAGAGTACACTGTTCTTAAAAAGCATCGCGACGTTTCTCTCTTTCGGATCCGCGTCCGTCATGTCGATCCCATCGATCAGCAGGCTGCCTGAAGTGATCTCCTCAAGTCCGCCGATCATCCGAAGCAGCGTCGATTTTCCGCACGCCGTCGGTCCCACCAGGATCAAAAATTCCCTGTCCTTCACTTCCAGATTGAAATCCCGGATTGCCTGCTGGTCACCCGGAAACGTCTTGTTGATATTTTTTAACACTAAACCGGACATCAATTTCCTCCTGATCTGTATGATATATTCATCTGCCGGATTGCAGACTTAACCTATTGTTATATCTATTGTATCCATCATACACAAACGGTACATGTTTTTCCATATGGTTATTCCACAAAAAAAATGCGTTTTTTCCATGCATATTCCATAGGACCACTCAGACTTTTGGGAAAATATGCCCTTTTTCCATAAAAACAGACAGACGGTTAGTTAATTTCTTATCAAAATTGCCAAAAAGGCGGAGACTGTTTTCACTCACAGTCTTCGCCTTTTTATTTACGCAAACAACGAGCCAAAGTCCGCGCTTGTACGAGACCCTGGCGACTGTCGCGATCATTCTTATTTTACTGCGATCGCTTCCATCTCAAGAAGGACGTCCTTCGGAAGTCTTGCAACCTCCACGCAGGAACGTGCCGGGCAGTCTTTTGCGAAATATTTTGCATAGATGCCGTTGATCGTTGCGAAATCATCCATGTTTTTGATGAATACGCTTGTTTTTACAACCTGGTCAACAGATGTCCCTGCTGCCTCGAGAAGATTCTTCACATTTTTCATGACCTGCTCTGCCTGAGCCTCGATCCCCTCCGGGATCTCACCTGTCTCCGGGTTTACCGGGATCTGTCCGGATGCAAATACAAAACCATTTGCCTCGATTGCCTGGGAATACGGTCCGATCGCTGCCGGTGCGTTTGTTGTGCTGATAACTTTCTTCATGTGATTTTCCTCCATGATTCCTTATTTATCGATTTTCCGGATGCTTTTCTCCGTGATCTCGATCTTTCCTTCTTTTAACAGATGTCCCACCGCACGCTTGAATGCGTTCTTGCTGAGTTTGAACTCGCGCGCGATGACTTCCGGAGCTGCCTTATCATTAAACGGCAGGACTCCGTCAAACTCTTCAATGACCTTCATGACAAGATCGGCGTCAGAAAAGATCTGACTTCCCGCCTTGTCTCTCGTTGTGAGGTCAAGCTTTCCGTCCGCACGGACTCTCGTCACACGGACACGGATCTCATCTCCTACCTTGTAGCCGGAAAACAGTTCCTTTTTCGGGATCATTCCCTGGTAGATCCCATCCACCGCAACGAATGCGCCCATATCCGGATTGATCTCAAATACAAATCCATCCGCCTCGTCTCCGGTGTGGTACGGGGAATCGCATCTCAGATACTGGTATGCCTTCATGGTCGCCGCGAGACGTTTGCTCTTATCCACGTAGAGGGCAACCAGGCATTTCTCTCCTTTGCGGACCTGGTGGGTCTGCTCCTTAAACGGGAGCAGGAGATCTTTCTCCAGTCCCATATCGAGAAACGCGCCGATCTTTGAGACTTCTTTCACCTCAAGGACCGCCGTCTCACCCAGAGTGACCTTCGGGCGGGATGTCGTCGCGATCAAGCGGTCCTCAGAATCCTTGTAGAGGAACACCTCCAGCTCATCCCCGATCTTCGTTCCCGCCGGTACCTGCTTCTTCGGGAGAAGGACGCCCTGGGCATCCGCCTTATCTCCGTCAGAGAGATAAATTCCGAAGTCCTTCTCTTTGATCACTTTCAGTTTCTGAATTTTTCCGATTTCCATCATGTCTTTCGTCCTCCCGCAGCTGCATCCCCGGCATTGTTCACGTTCCATGCAAACAGCAACCAGGATCTTTCCGCTGCGTCCTCTCTTTTTATTTTCACTGTCATGATCCTGCAAACCATCAGCAGGATCCGGTTACATCTCTTTCAACTCGATATTTGCAAACACATCGCCGTCCGGATTGCAGAGCGATACAAGATAGGATTTTCCTTCCCGCGCGCTCCTGATCACGATCTCATCCCCGAGCACAGCCGCCTTCCTGTATTCAGCCCTGATCTCCGAAATTTCCGTCCCGGCCGGAAGAAGTTCTCTCGCAATGTCCACATACTGGGCATTGTTTACATGAAGGTTCGTGTCGAGAAGGTGTTTCATGACCACCATCCGTCCCGTCTTCTCCATCTCCTTCGGCACCTGGATCTTTCTTCCCGCATCCTCCATCTCGAGTTTCGGGCTGAACTCCCCGTAAGGAGCTGTGTCCGACTCCATGATCCGCATCGGGCGTCCCGTCTCCGTATTCAGGAGAAACCAGTAGGAATTTGCCTTCACGAGATATTCGTTCTTTTCATCTAGGATCGCGAAGTTTCTCAAGGCGTAAAGTCCTTTTACCCCATACGGCCATGTGACCACGCGGATCTTTTCACCCAGCGCCGGGCGTCTTTCGATCATGATCTGCCAGGATGATAACAGCCATGCTTTCTTCTCCTGCTCCAGATATCCGATCCCGACTCCCGCGTCTTCCGACTGCATTGTCGAACAGTCCTGCATATAATTCATGATCCCGGTCAGGGACAGCTTCGCGTCAATATCCGTCTCGCTGTACCGGACCCGGCTGTTTAATTCATACATAATCTACCTCACCGATCGGCAAGATCCGTATTCCGACTCAAAAATCCATTCCCGCGAAACACGCTCTTTTTCCGACTTCGCCTGTAACTGTTCAGTACCTTCACAGTCACGAGCAAAAATCCATTAACAATTGCCTGCGGCAATGGGATTTTTGCCTGCCAGCCCATGTTTTCGTACGGTCAGCGCAGTAAATGCGCAGACCTACTGAATAGTTAGCTTCGCCTTTACATTAACACAAATGGATGTCAAGCGCAAGAAAAAGGTGTACAGTAACAAAAAAGACCATTAAGCCTTGCATTCACAAAGATTAACAGCCTTTTATCAGCTGGGCTACAAGGATTCGAACCTTGAAAATGACGGAGTCAGAGTCCGTTGCCTTACCATTTGGCGATAGCCCAATGCATCAACGAGACATATTATAGCGCAACGACTCTGATCCGTCAACTATTTTTTTCAATTTTTTTATTTTTTATTTACTGGATCCTGCTGCAGGCTTTCCAGTCCGGAAAATTACTGCCTGTGGATGAACATTTTCCCTCACCTGTCTTAATGATTCCGCGGATTGTCCGGATCTTCGAAACCAGGGCCCTGCATGTATGCCGGAGTCTTTGTTTCCGGTGTCAGCATTCCGGACGCCGCGGTGGTCTCCGTGACCGCAGCCGTTGTCTCCGAGGCTGTCGGCGCGGCTGTCTCCGGCGGCACAGTTTCCGGCGCTGCAGTTACAGCCGGAGCCGTCTCCGCCGGAGAAGTTTCCGGAACTCCGGTCGTCTCATGAGAAGTTCCATACCCCCAGGTATTCCGATTCCGTCTCCGTTCAGAACTTCCATATTCATCGCGTTCAGACTCATCGTCCTCGTCATCCCCGTCTTTCCGGTAGCTTCCTGTATCCTGGTCCACCCAGTCCACGCTCTCTCCGGCTTCCAGGGCTTTCCGGCGTCTCTGCATCTCCGAAAGGCCATCGTTCTCCGTAGTCTCTGTCTCTTCGCCCGCAGCAGACTCATCCGTAGTCTCTGTTTCCTGCTTTAAGACATCTTCCGTGCTCTCCTGAGCAGTTGTCTCCTCCTCTGTACTCTCCTCGCTGGCTTTCTCAAACGTCGTCTTTACGATCACCGGCTCCAGCGACAGCTGATATTCATGTTCTTCGATCTCACGGACCAGACGTTTCGAGGAATACCCGGCGAGTTCTTCCTTTTCCGGCACTGTGATCTCCGGATTTTCCGCAAACAGACGCTTTAAGAACTCCGCCTTCGTCACCGTGATCCCATATTCCGTCACAAGTTTTTTCGTGTCTGCGTCCTCATCCGCCTCAAACACGTAGACCTTCGCCCTGGACTCCTTTTTCTGGAGCTCGGACTCTGTCTCCTTCTGAACTTCTTTTACAATCTTCTCCGGTGACGCCTTACTGTCCGGATCGGATCTCCGGACAGAGATCAGGATTCCTCCGTCCTCGCCCAGACTGTTATTCTCAGCGAGCCGGTCAAAAATTTTCCCCACAGTGATCCCAAGACTTTTTCCGTCAAACGCATCCATGGAGACCGTTTCATTTGTCCTCGCCATCTTTCCGGATGCCGACAGCACTGCGCCCCTCCGGTTCATGGTAAATTCCATCAGGATATCGGAATTCACTTCCATGATCAGGGACTCTTTCTGATTCTTTCCAGCCATCAGGACCGCCATCAGGCAGACGGCAGCTGCGCAGGCCGCCAGCGCTCCTCCTGCCCTCGTAAACCACTTTTTCAGGGATTCCGCGGAGAATTCTCCGTCAGCTCCCATTCCCGCTTCCCTTCGGTCCGTCTGCTTTTTCTTCTCCTCAAAGAGTATGTCCTCATGTTCTTCATTCTGATTCATCATACCGTTTTCCTCTCGCCTTCATAAGCCACGTGAAGAAGGAATAAGCCTTCCGGCGGAGCAGTTCTCCCCGCCATGTCCCGGTTCTTTGCCTCCAGGATCACCTTCATTTCCTCCGGTTTCCGCATTCCGCTGCCGATCTCCAGGAGCGTTCCCGTCAAGATCCGCACCATGTTGTAGAGAAAGCCGTTTCCTGTATACAGAAGTTCGATCTTCGTTCCGTGTTCCACGATCTTTATCTCATCGATCCGGCGCACCGTGCTCTTTTTCATCCTGCGGTTCGCACAGAAACTTTTGAAATCATGCTCCCCGATGAGGAAGCCTGCCGCGCGCCTCATGGCCTCCAGATCCAGTTTTTTTCCAAATCCGTAAACATATTTTCGCTCAAACACATTCTTCTTATCCCCGGTCTCCACATAATATCCGTATGTTTTTGAGGAGGCGGACAAACGGCTGTGGAAGCGTTCCGGTGCGAGATCAGCCTCAAGCACCCGGATATCCTCCGGCAGATACCTGTTTAAGTATTCTTTCGCAGTCTCTCCGTCCGGGCAGATCTTCGCGTCCACATGGAAATTTGCCACCTGGCCTTTTGCATGGACTCCCGCGTCTGTTCTTCCGGACCCGTGGACTTCCACTTCCTCTCCCGCCATTTTTAAAAGCACTGCCTCCAGTTTCCCCTGGATCGTATTCTCCGTATTTCCCTGTTTCTGCCAGCCGTCATACCGGCTTCCGTCATATTCCAGCGTAATGCGAATATTATTCTTCATTGTTGTTCCTTCCTGATCTCAAAGCGGACACGTTCCGGCTTTTCCCGGCAAACAAAAATTCCCGGCAGAATTTTCTTCCTTGATCCGCCGGGAATTTCTGGCTCATCTGCCTGTTACCGCCCGGAAAAGACTATTTGTCTTCCAGTACGGATGTACAATGCGGACAGCGTGTCGCATGGATATTGATTTTTGTTTTGCAGTACAGGCATTCCTTCTCCGTAGCAGGAGCCGGAGCTGCCGGTTTCTCGAACATTTTCTTTGCCAGATGAACAGGACCAATTTTCACCACTATTCTACCAATTTTTCTCTTTGTTGGGAATACCCAGTTCCTGTTTTTTTATCTTTTCCTCAAATTTTCCCCATTTTATCCTGCTTCTGTCCCTCTGCAGTGCTCGTTTCCATCACCGGACTTTCCCCGATGGATCTCTGTCCTGCCCCGTTCCTCTCCCAAAATGCGACAGCAGGAGTAAAAGCTCATGCGCAAACAGCGGCATGGCGGAGAGGATGAGAAGTCTTGCCCATTCTGTCTTCGTGAGCCGCACGGTCTGGAATGCCGCAACGAGCGACGTCTGTTCCGTCACCACAAACTGCAGGGAGAATCCGACCGCCAGCGCCAGAATCATCAGCCGGTTATTCACAGGATCCATCCGGAAAACAGACTTTTCCACATCCCGCATCCCGATCGCGTGGAAAAGCTGGGACAGTCCCAGGACGGTAAAGGCATACGTCTGGCAGTGCGCCAGGATCATGGGATCTTCCAGCACTTTTCTGATCCCGGCAAGTGCAGCCGGTCTTCCGCTCCCGACAAGAAGAGCTGTCGGAACGACCAGAAAAGCGGTCAGGCTGATCAGTGCGATAAGAAATCCGTAAAACACCGTGCAGATCCCGCCTCCGTGGGCAAACAGGCTCTCTCCCGGTCTTCGCGGCTCCTTTTCCATCAGCTCCATTCCGTCGCACACATCCGTCCCCAGTGCCAGTGCCGGCAGAGAATCCGTGATCAGGTTGATCCAAAGGATGTGGCTTGCCTTGAGCGGGGCTGGCAGCGAAAACAGGATCGCGAAAAACATGGTCATGATCTCCCCAAAGTTCGAAGAAAGCAGAAATATCACCGTCTTTTTGATGTTTTCATAGATTTCTCTTCCTTCCTCAATGGCATTCCGGATCGTGGCAAAATTGTCATCCGTCAGAACGATGTCCGCCGCCTGTTTTGCCACATCAGTCCCGTTCTTTCCCATGGCGATCCCCACATCAGCCGCCTTTAAAGACGGAGCGTCGTTCACCCCGTCCCCGGTCATGGCGACGATCCCGTCCGCCTTCTTAAATGCCTGAACGATCCTGACTTTGTGGTCCGAGGAAACCCGCGCGAACACCCGGATCGATCCGATCCGTTTCTCAAGCCCGTCATCGCCCATCCTGTCTAATTCCTCCCCGGTCACGCACTGGGCCGGTGAATCCGCGATCCCAAGCTTTTTTGCCACTGCCAGGGCCGTATTTTTATGGTCTCCGGTGATCATCACCGTTGTGACCCCGGCGCGTCGAAATTCCCTTACCGCCTCCGCGGCCTCCGGACGCACCGGGTCTTCCAGGACCGCCAGCCCCAGGAATGTCATCCCGCGCTCGGACATGTCATTCCCGTTCTTCATGGCTGCCCCCAGGACGCGTCCGCCTGACGCGGAATAAGCAGAAACCTGTCTTTCATATTTTTGTCTCCGCTGCTCCGTCATGGGATGGATCCCCGTCTCGTCCTTATAGTGGTCACACCTCTTCAGGATCACATCCGGCGCCCCTTTCGTGAATGAGACGATCCTGTCCTGTTTCCGGCATACCGTCGTCATCCGCTTCCTCTCCGAGTCAAACGGCTGCGCTGCGCTCCTGACCCACTCCCTCCTCAGCCTCTCTGACCATCTTTCGTTTTCCCGGACTCTCTTCTTTCTGTCTCTGACGTCCGTCTTTTTCTGATCTTCGCTTTCTCTGTCCGCATAGAGTAAAAATGCCGCCTCCGTGGGGTCCCCGATCACCTCCCGCTTCCCCCATTTTGCATCATTGCAGAGAAGAAATGCCGTCAGAAGGAGTTCCGGATCCCCGTCCAGCGCCTGCACCGTCATCTCGTTTTTTGTCAGCGTACCCGTCTTATCCGAGCAGACCACATTGACAGCTCCAAGCGTCTCCACCGACGGCAGCCGCCGCACGATCGTGTTTACTTTTGCCATCCTGGAGACTGAGAGTGCGAGAACGATCGTGACGACCGCCGGAAGTCCTTCCGGGACCGCCGCCACCGCCAGGGAGATCGCCGTCAGGAACATCTCCCCCGCATCCCGCTTCTGGAAGATCGCCATCAAAAATAAAACAGCGCAGAGTCCCACCGCCAGGATGCTTAACATCGTTCCGAGGTCTCCTAACCGCTTCTGCAGCGGGGTGATCTCCTCCGGCGTCTCGTGGATCAGCTTTGCGATCCCGCCGATCTCCGTCTCCATTCCCGTCGCTGTGACGATTCCCTCGCCGCTCCCGGCTGTCACAAATGTGGACATGTACGCCATATTTTTCCGGTCCCCCAGCGGGGTATGCGCCCCTGCCAGAAATCCTGCGTCTTTCTCCACGGGAACCGACTCCCCCGTGAGTGCCGATTCCTGCGTTTTTAAGTTCTCCGCAGTGATCAGCCGGAGGTCTGCCGGAACCTGCTGCCCGGCACTGAGCAGCACGAGATCCCCGGGGACCAGCACGGCAGAATCCACCTCAAGGATTCTCCCATCCCGCCGCACCACGGCCGTGAGCCTCGTCATCTTCTTCAAGGAATCCAGCGCTTTCTGCGCCTTTCCTTCCTGTGCCACTCCCACCGCCGCATTTAAGAGCACGACTGCCGCGATGATCGCCGCGTCGCCCTGTTCCCCTAAAAGGACTGAGATCACACCGGCAGCTAGCAGTACATAGATCAGCGGATCCATGAACTGCCCGATCAGCCGTTTCAGGACAGACGGAGGCTTCTTCTCCTGCAGTTCATTTTTTCCATATATGGACAGCCGCCGTTTTGCCTCCCTGTCGGACAAACCGCCTGGATCCCCGGCATCCAACTCCCGTTTTACGTCAAAGACTGTTTTTTCTTCAAACAAAAAATCCCCCCATCCTCTCCTGCTTTTAGCAAGTTTATGAGGATGGAGGGAAAAACATACCCGGCCGCGTCTCTCAATGAAATTTATAATTTCTGATCACGGCCTGCAATGTCCTTGTTCCATTATATTCATTTACATCCGGGTAGTAGATCATATCGATCATATTTCTTCCCGCCTGCTCCTCAAGGAACCGGTCCCCGTCGGCAAACAAAAGTCCGTCCACCGGCTGCCCCGTCTCCGTCACGAGATTCATCTTTACGACATTCCGGTTCTTTCCGAGAACTCTCACATTCCGGATCACCAGACTTTTCTGCGCGAACAGCGGTTTTTCATTTCCCTGTCCGAACGGCTCCAGGTCCTTTAACTCCTGGACGATCTTCTCGTTCACATACTCGAACGGCATCGGGACGTCGATCCAGATCTTTGGCACAAAATCTTCCTCCGTGAGCTCTGCGTCAGCGTTTAACCGCCTCCGGAACTCATCGATATCCTTTTCTTCCAGGGAAAGTCCTGCTGCCATCGGATGTCCGCCGAACTTCACGAGGAGATCCGAGACTTTGCAGAGTCCCTGGTACATGTGATACTGCTCGATGGAGCGGCCGGAACCTTTCGCCGTGGTCTCTCCGCGGGTCAGCACAAAGGACGGCTTGTGGAAATGTTCCCGGAGTCTTCCGGCGATGATCCCGGCTAACGATTCATGACACTCCGGAAGAAATACAACGAGTACCTTATCGTCCATGTACTGTTTTTCCACCTGCTCGATCGCTTCCGCCTCCCCTTTCGCAGTCATGTCCTTCCGCATATCGTTGAGTTCTTTAAGCTCATCCGCCATCTCGCCGGCCCGTTCCGGATCTTCCGCCAAAAGCATCCTCAGTGCGACCTTCGCGCTCTTTAACCGGCCTCCGGCGTTTAAGCAGGGACCGATCACAAAGCCGATATGGTACGCGCTTAAATTTTCGATATCCAGGTTATTTTTTTCTATGAGTTTCCGGAGTCCGGTATTCTTCGTCGATCCGATCTTTTTGAGACCATATTTTACAATCAGCCTGTTCTCGTCCTGGAGCTTCATGACATCCCCCACCGTGGCGATGGCGGCGAATTCCAACAGGTCCATCCACTCACTCTCCGGGATCCCAAGCTTCTCATACAGCATCCGGATGAGCTTCCAGGCGACCACAGCGCCGCAGATCTCGTGGAACGGGTAAGTCTCCCCGTCCTGCTTCGGGTCGACCACAGCGTCCGCCGGAGGCAGGATCTGACCATACTCATCGACCGGAACTTCGTGGTGGTCCGTCACCACGACCGTCATTCCCAGCTGTTTCGCGATGCTGATCTCACGGAGTGCCGCAATCCCGTTGTCGCAGGTCACGAGCGTATCCACTCCGTCTGCGGACGCCTGGCGGATAATCGACTCGTTGATCCCATATCCGTCCTTGATGCGGTCCGGGATCTCGTAATCGATCTGAGCATCATTTTCTTTCTCGACGCTGTATCGGCCTGCCTCCAATGAGCACCGCTGCGATAGTTCTTTTGCCGCCCGCTGAAATCCCTTTAACAAAATATATGTCGAGCACACGCCGTCGATATCGTAATCCCCGATGATCCGGACATGCTTTCCCTCTTTCAGCTTTCTTGCGATCAGCTCCGCCGCCTGCTCCATCCCCTTCATCAGACGCGGATCATAGAGATCGTCCAGCGTCCCATAAAGATATTTTCTCATCTCCGCTTCTTCCGTCAGTCCGCGGTTTCTCATGACCCGCACCGCGACCGGGCTGACTCCCAGCCGCATGGCGAGACCGGAAAAATCCGCCCGCTTCGTCTGCACCATCCAGAGTTCTTTCTTTTCCTCCATGTTTTTCTCCCGTTATTTTTTACCGTTTTTCTGCCAGATAAAAGTTTTCCATCAGTATTTCTGTCCATTTACTTTCAGCCACTGCCGCCGTTCCCTGTAATCCGGCAGGATTTTCCCGACTTCCGCCCAGAATGCCGCGCTGTGGTTCATCTGGAGTCTGTGGGCGAGCTCGTGCACCACCACATAGTCCAGGATCTCCGGAGGCATCAGCACCAGCTTCCAGTTAAAATTCAAGTTTCCCTTCGCACTGCAGCTTCCCCAGCGGGTCTTCTGCTCCCTGATCGTGATCGTCCCGTAAGAGACGCCCATGAGCGGAGCATAATGGCTGCATCGGGCTCTGATCGCCTCTGCTGCCCGTTTTCTGCCTTCCGCCCGTTCTTGATCCGTGTAGGACGGACGCTCCGCCATGATCCGCTCTCCGGCTTTCAGGCGCACCTCGATCCAGTCCCGGTGTCCCTCGACAAACCAGTCCGCTGTCTGCACCGGCGTCCGGTAAGGCGCCCGGACCGTGATTGTCCCGTCGAGATCCACTTTTAAGGACATGGACCTGCGCTTCGCCCGGATCAGTTCATATGTAAAATGTTCTGTCTTTCTCTTCATATGCTGTCTCCTATGATACGAAAAAAGGCATCTGCTAATGCAGATGCCTTAATCAGCGCGCCAGAGAAGATTCGAACTCCCGACACTACGGTCCGTAGCCGTATGCTCTATCCAGCTGAGCTACTGACGCACATTTGAGAAGTCTTGGTGAACCGCAACTCACTCAACAAAAAGTATTCTACTACATATTTTCGTTTCTGTCAACACTTTTTGAAATTTTTATTCAATTTTTTGTTTTACCGATCGCGGTGCGCAAAAACAGCTCAGCCGCGCACCGCAATCGTAGTTCAAACAATCCAATTCCTATGCAGGATCACCCGCAGTACGATCTCCTTACCAGATCGACGGTTTCAGATCTGTCGGAAGCGGATTCGGATATGTCTCTCCGTCCAGCTCTTCCTTCCAGTCTGCCTTTGCTTTTTCGATCAGCTCCGGATTCAGGAGAAGCTCAGCGCCGACATAAGCCATGACTTTCGCTGCCGCCAGCATTCCCTTATGGGCGATCGATGATTTACCTTGGGCAACCGCTACCCAGGAGTGGAGCGCAGTACCTGCCGGGAAACAGCTCGTGTAGACCTGTCCTGTCGGAACGACCCAGCTGACATCTCCGACATCCGTGGATCCGCCTCCGCCGTAAGAAGTATTCTTATCAACAATGAAATCCCACATCGGGCTCTCTAAAAGCTCCTGACGGTGCTCTTTTCCTCCGATCGCGGATGCCTGATCTTTTAATCCTTCTTTATCAAGTTCCGTGATGACGCCCTGGAACTTCTTCGCATAGGCAAGCTCTTCCTCTGTGTAGCCGACCGGGATAACATGCTCCAGGTTCTCCTGGACAAGATCCGCAAGAGTGTCATTATTGATCAGGTTGGAATAGGCCGCAACCTGTTTGATATCCACCGTTGTTCCTGTGATCAGCGCAGCGCCCTTCGCAATGTCGCACATCCGCTCATAGAGCTTCTTCACCTGGGTTACCTTCGGTGCGCGGATCGCATAGAGGATCTGGGCTTCCGCCGGGATCACGTTCGGAGCGATTCCGCCGGAGTTTGTGATAGCGCCGTGAACTCTCGCCGCATCGATCATGTGCTCTCTCATATAGTTGACACCGATATCCATGATCTCAACTGCGTCCAGCGCAGAACGCCCAAGCTCCGGAGCACCTGCCGCATGGGAGGAAATTCCATGGAAAGTAAAGAATGCACGGAAGTTTGCCAGATGATAACCGCCCTTCATTGCTTTATTCATGGTATACGGATGCCATGTGATCGCGATATCACAGTCATCAAAGTAGCCGTCGCGGACCAGGTATGCTTTTCCACCTGCATTCTCCTCTGCCGGGCAGCCATAGTAACGGATCGTTCCGCTCATATGATTCTCTTCCATATACGTTTTTAAGGAATCCACCGCAGCCACGGAAGCTGTTCCGAGCAGATGATGACCGCAGCCATGTCCGTTCGTCTTTCCCGGGATCGGGCAGCGTTCCAGGTTGTCTGCTTCCTGCTGAAGACTGGAAAGTGCATCAAACTCACCCAGGAATGCGAGGATCGGCTTTCCGCTTCCCCATTCAGCGATAAATGCGGTCTCTTCCCCCGCAAGATCCGACTTGATGGAAAATCCTCTGGATTTCAAAAACTCCTGCTGAAGTTTTGAGGACTCATATTCCTGAAATCTCGGCTCCGCAAAGCCCCAGATCGCGTCGCTGATCTTTGTGTATTCGCTGCTCCTCTGATCGATCGTCGCTCCGATCTCCTTTCTGAAATCTGTTCCCATATGTATGTACTCCTTTCTATTGTCTGCCTTATTCATTCGCACACTCGCCGTTCGCCATAACCGTGCGAGCACGTTTCTGGCTCACTTTCGCTCTCTTGATTCGCATGAACTTATCGTTCATGCGCACACTCGCCGTTCGCCATAATCGTGCAAGCACGCTTCTGGCTCACTTTCGCTCGTGTCATTCGTGTCTCTTGCCTGTTACGGTTTCGGTTATGATTTTCCAGACGGTAACTGCATTTACCATCGGCTCCGCGAACGAATTCTCATCAAAGACCTTCTTCGGACTTACCTGGTTCATGAGAACTGCCAGCGCTTTTTTCTTTTCCGCGGTATCTTCCACCAGACAAGCAGTTCCGTTTCCACAGATACTCTCAAAACTCGTCGTAGACTTGCAGGCTGTATCATAATTGATCGTCAGGACATTCGCCCCGTAAATGCAATATGAGACATTGGGATTTTCTCTGATCCTGTCGAGTTTTGTTCCCTCTTTCGCTCCATGGAAGTACAGTATCAGCTTTCCATCTTCCACTTCCGCTCCGTAATTCAGCGGAATCAAATAAGGACATGGCTCATCGTGGAACGCAACGGTACACACGGTTTCCCGCTTTGCGATCGACACGATATCAGCCATGTCCTTCAATTCTCTGTCTTTTCTTCTCATCCAGACCTCCATTCCAGCCGCCGGATACCGCACTTTCCCTGTCTGCTTCTTTCAGATATGTTCAGACTATATTGCAGAAAATGCACGATCCGCCAGACTTTTCGTAAGATGAGACTATCATATCATAAATTTTTTTATCCCACAAGCAGTATACGACGATGTATGCTAATAGCGAGGACTTTCAAGTCCTCGCTATTACAACGATGGTCAGCTCAATTCCCCCAACGCCCGATGGCTTGTCCAAGAACAAAGCTGGGAATCAGCGTATCTGCAAGCGACCAGAAGGAAAGCTTTTTGACCTTGCAGTAAATCAGTACAACAGCAACACAGCCGAGGATGCCTCCATAAATGGCAAGCCCGCCCTTATTGATTTGAAAAACGGAGAGAAGGTTATCCTTGTACTGCTCCCACTCAAAAAGCACCTAGTATGCTCTGGCACAGAGAATACACACGGGAATCAGCCAAAGCACGAGATCATATAAGTGATCCGGTTCAACTCCGTTTTTTTGCACCGGCGAAGTGCCAGCATAAATCCGAGGATCATGCCGAATGTGATGATGATACCGTACCATGCGATGTTCAGCCCTTCTATGCCAAACAGGTTTTTAACAGCATAATGATTCATAGATTTTTTGAAAGTCTCCCTGCTATTCGACCCGCAGCATCCGATAGCCAATTCCGATGTGTGTTTGTATGTATTGCTGCTCGTCTTTTCCGCGTTCCAGTTTTTTTCGCAGGGTCGCCATGAACACCCGCAGAGAAGCAATATCGTTTTCCCAACTGCTGCCCCAAATCTGCTGTGTGATGTAGGTGTGAGTCAGAACCTTTCCCACATTTTTTGAGAGTAGGCACAACAGCTTGTACTCGATGGGTGTCAGGTGAAGCTCTGCGCCGTCAAGATATGCGCAGCCTGCCGCATAGTCGATTTTCAGCGCACCATTCGTAAAAATCGGAGAATCCTGCACGGAGTCTGTTTTCATCATCGACAGTCTCCGCTGCGTTACACGCAGTCGTGCCAACAGTTCGTCCACGGAAAAAGGCTTGGTTAGATAATCATCTGCTCCAGCATCCAGCGCCCCGATTTTATCGGAATCCTCCGTTCTGGCGCTGATCACAATGATCGGCATATTCGACCACGACCGGATTTTTTGGATGATTTCCACGCCGTCCATATCCGGCAGCCCCAGATCAAGCAGTACAATGTCCGGGTTGTGAGACAGCGCTTCCATCACGGCACTTGCGCCGTTTTGCGCCGAAAGATACCTATATTCGTGAGTTTTTAGCGTCATCGTTATTAAATTGCGCACCGGGGTATCATCTTCTACAACGAGGATGAGCGGTTTATTCATTTAAGTTCACCTCACTAAGCGGTATTGTAAAGGAAAAGATGCAGCCATGCGGCGAATTGTCTTTCAACATCATTTCACCATGATGTGCATGAACAATGGTTTGACAGAGCGTAAGTCCAAGTCCAAGACTTCGGCGGCTGTCGCCAATTGGATTGCCCCCAGTAAAGAACATTTCAAAAACACGTTCCTTCAGTTCATTCGGAATACCGGGACCGTTATCGCTGACACATATTTCAGCCATATTTTCTCGTGGGATTGCCGTGATCTGGATGTTAGAGCCAACTGGAGTATATTTGACTGCGTTATTCACCAGATTGATAAGCACCTGCATGATGAGTCCTGCGTCCATCCGTACCAGCAACAGTACGTCTCCGCAATCTACTGTGATGTGATGTTCTGCCGCTCTTCGGTCAATATGCCTGAGTGCTTCCGATATGATGTCATCCACGACCTGATCAGAAAGGCTCAGCTTTACGCTGCCGTCTACAATTTTCGTAATGGAAAGTAAGTTCTCAACCAGTCCCGTCAGCCATTGCGCATCGTCATAAATGTCCGTAAAAATCTGTTTCCGTGTCTGCCCATCCAATACGTCATAGCTGTGCAGCAGCGTATCGGCGTTGCCGGAAATAGAGGTCAGTGGTGTCCTGAGATCATGAGAAATCGAACGCAAAAGATTGGCGCGAAGCTGTTCGTTCTTTGCAAGAACGGCAGCTTCTTCCTTTTCTCTGGCATTTCGCAGGTTATCCAGCGCCAGAGAGCACTCACCGAGGATGGAGAACAGAATGCTGGATGTAAATGCGTCAGGCTGCGTTTGCTTCTCCATCGGAATCCCGACAACGCCGAAAACCTGCTGCCCGGTACGAATGGCAAGATACAGCCGTTTTGCCTTTGGAAAGTTTTGCGTCGTTGCTCCGGCGCGCTTGCGGTTTTGCCAGACCCATTGAACCACGTTCTGTTCCAGGTCGGTATCAGGGATGCTGTATGGGCTACTTCCGTCAGCCGGATAAATGTTTCCATCCAGCAGGGCGTTGCCCTGTGCCGGGTAAATCAGAACGTCTCGCTGCATGAGTTTTTGTATCTGCGTCGCGGTCATCCGATAGACCTCCTCCGGCGTTTCTGCCTTTTGGAGCTGCCTGTTCATATCAAAAAGGAGCTTCGTGCGATAAGCGTCCCGTGCGGATAGCTGCGCGTGGGCTTTGAGCTTGGCTGCAAGTGTACCTGTCAAAAGTGCAGCCGCGAACATGACGGCAAAGGTTATCGGGTATTTGCTGCCATAGGCTACCAAAGACAGCCGGGGTTCCGTCAGAAAATAATTGAACAGGAGGACACTCAAAAAAGCGGACAGCACACCGCAGGTATAACCGCTGGTAAAAGCGGAAGTCAGAAGCACCCCCAGCAGGTAAACCATGATGATATTGGCATTTGCAAAGCCAAGTCGCAGAAAGGCCCATCCGATGACCGTCGCAGTTGCCAGAATCCCAATGGTCAGAAGCAGATCCCAGACGGTCGGAAATGCCAGACGGATGGTAAGCAACCGTTTCCCGCGGTAGCTCTTATAGGCGTCCACATCCGGAATAATATGAATATCTACATCCGGTGCAAGCGTAATGAGCCGTTCTGTCAACGTCGGTTCACTCCAAAAATGCCGCCGCTGTACGCCGCTTCGCCCAATCACAATTTTGGTCACATCAGAGAGCCGCACATATTCCGCGATCTGTGTTGCCACATCTTCACCATGCGTTGTGACAATTTCTGCTCCAAGCTGCTGACCCAGACGCATATTCGCCTGCAAGCGAACGCTATCTTCCGCGTTCATATCAGCGTCTCCGGGGGTCTGCACGTAGAGTGCGGTAAGGCTGCCGCAAAATGCCTGTGCCATTTTCCCCGCCATTCGTATAATGCGTTCATTGGATGGAGACGAGGACAGGCACACAAGAATATGCTCTTTTGGCATTTCGTTTTCTTTATTCTGCACATTTTCACCCCCTCTTAAACAATATTATAGCACCAAAATGTGGAGGTTTCTACTGCGCCCAATCGGATTCGTTGTTTGGAAATGAAATTTGCTCTGAATCATAGATCACGATTTCTACATGGGCATGACTGCTGCGAAACAGGGAAAGCGTTTCCTCAAGTTCGTCAGGAGAAATATTTCCGACCAGATGCACGCACGGCTCAGGCTGCTGTTGTTCGGGCGCTTCCTCGATTCGCTTGTGATTTTCATCCAGAAAGCGATCCAGCCGCTTCATCAAAAACCAGCCGAACAGGAACATTAACGCTGTCCCAGCGATCAAAACGACATCTTCCATATACCCTCACCGTCCGTTCAGATTCGGAAGCACTTTTGTAGCGCTTTGTATTCGCCCAACGCTAAAATCGTTATTTCCCCGGACAGCACCGTATCCGGTGTAATTGATACGTCGGTTTTTCCCGAATGCTTGATGCCAAGAATGTTGATTCCAAACTTTCTGCGGATATTCAGTTCGCCAATGCTTTTCCCAACCCAGCCTTCTGGTACTTCCACCTCAAAAATGGCGTGCTGCTCGTCGATCTCTATGTAGTCGAAAATATGGTCGGCAGTGTATCGGATCGCTGCCCATTTTGCCATCTGTTTTTCCGGGTAGACTACATGGTCTGCTCCGTTGCGAAGCAGAAACTTTGCCTGCACATCACGCTCGGCACGCGATACCACGCACTTTGCACCCAGCTCCTTCAGCAGCGAGGTGGTTTCCAGCGAATTCTGAAAATTACCGCTGATGGTCACGATGCAGACGTCAAAATTTCCGATGCCAAGAGAGCGAAGAAACTCTGCGTTTGTACTGTCGCCAATTTGTGCGTTGGTGACATATGGCAGCACATCACTGATTCGTTCCTCGTTTGTATCGACCGCCATGACCTGATGCCCCAGCTGAGAAAGCTGTACTGCGATATGCCGTCCGAAGCGGCCTGTGCCAATCAATAGAATGTTTTTCATCAGAAAAGGCTCCTTATCCAATCATAATTTTTTCCTGCGGCAGCCTTGCATTCCCCACTTTTTTGCTGGAAAATGCCGCATAAATGAGGGTAAGACCGCCGACTCTGCCCAGATACATGAGCAAGATCAGCACCATTTGCGATGGAATGCGCAGCTGCGGTGTAATACCAAGTGTCAAACCCACCGTCCCGACCGCCGATGCCGTTTCATACAAGCAGGCAGACAGCGGAAGATTCTCATATGCGCTGATAAAGACCGCACCTCCAAAGAACAGCACCAGATACATCGTCAGAATGGTCGCGGCGGTCTTGACGGCGCTGCAATCGACTCTGCGTCCGAAAAATTGGGCACTATCGCGCTGGCGGAAGGTCGCAGTGGCATTGGCAATCAAGACCGCCAGCGTCGTTGTTTTCATGCCGCCTGCTGTAGAACCCGGAGAACCGCCGATGAGCATCAAAAGGATCATCACGCCCTGCGACGCACCGGACATCGCGGATAGACTTACCGTGTTGAAGCCCGCTGTCCTCGGCGTGACGGACTGAAAAAAGGATGCCAGCAGCCGGTTTCCGGCGGGAAGCGTGGAAAAGTCTGAAAAGAAGAAAAACACAGCAGGCAGAAAAATCAAAAGACCTGTCGTGACGAGAATAACCTTGCTCTGCATTCGGTAGCGATGAAACCGCCACTTGTTTTCGAAGATGTCATCCCACGTCAGAAATCCAATGCCGCCAATCACGATCAGCAGCATAATCGTGATATTGATTACCGGGCTGTCCGCGTAGCCGGTAAGAGATGGATAGCGGTTGCTTTCTGTCCCAAGAATATCAAACCCGGCGTTGCAAAAAGCAGATATGGAATGAAATACCGCCATCCAGACGCCGCGCCATCCATAGTCACGGCAGAACACCGGCAGCACGGCAAGCGCCCCCAGCAGCTCAATCAGAAACGTCCCTCGCAGGATAAAGCGTGTCAGGCGGACGATTCCGCCGACCTTTGGTGCTGAAATTGCATTCTGCATGGTGCTGCGCTGCATCAGAGAAATTTTTCGCCCGGACAGCAGCGCGAACGATGCTGCTACGGTTACGACACCAAGACCACCAATTTGGATCAGCGCCAGAATAACCGCCTGCCCAAAGGTTGACCAGTAGCTGCCTGTATCCTGCACCACAAGCCCTGTCACGCAGACGGCAGAGGTTGCTGTAAACAGCGTTTCATTGAATGGAGTTACATTCCCTCCAATCGTGGAAATCGGCAGCATCAGCAGCAGCGCTCCGAGCAGAATGACCCCGGCAAAACCTAATATGATAATTTGAAAAGACGAAAGGCGGCGCTTTCGACGAATGATCTCTTCCGGCATAAAGGCAGCTCCTTATTTCTGTGATGGTTATATTATACAGCCGGAGATTTTAAGAACGGATAAGCGACATTTGCGACGTATTAAGATTGAATAAAGATGAGGAGATTGCTTGTGCAGGTTGATTGTGTGAAAAAATGAGAAATCATTTTTTACACGCTCTTTTAGACTAAAAAATTATAAACGAAGTAGTCTCTAAAAGCGCAGTTCCCCCTTACCCCATAAATTTGTTGATTTTCAAATCTATGCAGCTGATTTTATTTTCATCTGTTTGTTGTGGAATTTATAAAGATTGTGTCCCAGTGAAACAAGGTATACTTCAAGTTGAACGGATTTTATCCCTCTTCGCACAATCCGTTTATACCAGCGGTCATTTTTTATAATACCAAAAGTACCTTCTGCCTGGATGGAACGGTTCATTCTAAGCAGCGCACCCTGGATACTCTCAAGGTTTTGAATCACTTCCTGATGCATCTTTGTTAGTTCCTGATTGACACGCACGGTACGGTTTCCTTCTCCCTTTTTACATTTTTCTGCGTAAGGACATCCACTGCAGTCTTCGCACTGATAGATTTCCTCTTCCCGTCCATATGCGTTTCCTTTTATTGCTTTACGGTACTGCAAATGGAATCCCTTTCCGTTAGGGCACCGCATTTTTCCATCTCCGTCGATCTTGAAATTAACTGCCCAGAATGGGCTTCATGATAGTTTCTGTCGGTGGTTTCTTTCTTAAACATTGGGAATTTCATATATTTTTCCAGCCCATTCTGTTCACAGAAAATATAGTTATTATACGAGCCGTAACCGGCATCCGCTACCGGATATTTGGGGTAGAATCCATAAATATCATGGAACTTATTCATGAGGGGAATGAAACAGTCCATATCTGAACGGTATTGGTTCACATCAACAACCGCTATATACCCATCCGCCACACCGACCTGGACATTATACGCCGGGAGCAGCTGGTCATTTCCCATATAGTCCTTTTTGATTCGCATGAAAGTAGCGGAATGATCCGTCTTGGAATAGCTATTGCGTCCATCTCCACAGATTTGGATCTTTTCTACATATTCATTCAGCTTTGACAGATATTCCTTAAGTTTTTCATAATGGCGCTGCTGGACAGACTTTCGATGTCATTTACCAGCGACAAACGTTGTTTCATCCAACTGCCAGATTTCTACGTATTTCGATGCGGCTTCCTTTAAGTATTCTGGCGAGTATTCCGTATTAATACTAAACTTTATCCCCGTGTATTGAAGCTCAAGATTAATTTCCTGAAACAGGGAAGTGATCTTCTCAAACAGGCGGTATCTGGATTTTTCAGTCGCTTTCTTCCATACCCAGGAATACTTGTTTGCGTTGGCTTCAAACTTAGAACCGTCAATATATAAATGTTGCAGGTCCGTATGTTCTTTCTCAAAAATTTTTTGATTGATATCACAGAATAGTTTCTCAATAGAATCGCTGAGTATCTCATTGATAAAATATCCAAAAGTCCGATAGGATGGGACTTTATGATCCATCAGATACATGAACCTTAGATTCACTTTGCAGCTGCCTTCCAGCTCACGAAGAGAGACATATCCATTTGTCATAAATCCGAACAGGATTGTTTTCAGCATACTGACCGGGTTATACCGAAGTCTTCCCACCTCATGTTTCGGGATTTCCTTCAGGTATTTCTCCAAATCGATTTCTCCCATAAATCGATCAAATGTCAGCACCGGATCACAAATGTCCAGATAATCTTGAATTAGTATTGGCAAAACTGTCTGTTTGGGGTTAGAATAAGTGCGTGTTATTTTTTTCATTGCAGATTAATTTTAACACAAAAAGAGGACCAAGGATTCATTATGAATCCTTAGTCCTTCTTTTTTATAGGCTATGTTTTTTTCACAGCCCCTCATATCTTTCTTATTATCCTTCTCTTAACTCGATCTGTCTGTATCACAGATTATCTTAAAATCTCCAATAGATTCCATCCATTTACTTTATCCTATAAAACAAAAAAAGAAGCCTGTAAATACAAGCTTCTTTCATGCCGGTGACCGGACTTGAACCGGTACGGGGTTGCCCCCGAGGGATTTTAAGTCCCTTGCGTCTGCCTATTCCGCCACACCGGCAGACATATAAATATGTCGATGATGGTTTCCCATCGAGTGGGACCTATAGGGCTCGAACCTATGACCCTCTGCTTGTAAGGCAGATGCTCTCCCAGCTGAGCTAAGATCCCATTTTTGTCCTTTGCTTTTTGCAACCGACTTCTAAAGTATACTATTACAGAAGATGAAAGTCAACACTTTTTTTCATATTTTCCTAAAAATTTCAAAAACATAACAACACATCCAGCTTTCTATACTGGCACTTCATGTAAAACAAGCTACAAGACTCGTTTTACATGTTATGCTATACTAAAAGTGTCTTATGCCAGTAAGCGTTCGACCAGTTTCACACATTCCGCTGCATCTTTCGAATAGCCATCTGCTCCGATCTCATCCGAAAAACTCTCCGTGATCGCCGCTCCTCCAATTACAATCTTCGCCGTACAGCCTTTTTCTTTTGCCAGCTCCACAACGTCTTTCATCCGCATCATTGTGGTCGTCATCAGTGCGGAAAGTCCGATCACCTTCGCACCTTCATTCATTGCGGTATCCACGATCACATCTGCCGGAACATCCTTGCCAAGGTCGATCACATGATAACCGTAATTCTTCAACATCAGAACCACAAGATTTTTTCCGATATCATGGATATCGCCCTCAACTGTCGCAACAACGATCGTAGCCATTGCCTCTGTATTAC
>OGDQ01000084.1_pt1 | contig 74168 bp, 74 predicted proteins | sample 1570451 | NCBI WGS metagenome assembly OGDQ01 (sample SAMEA2582171, study PRJEB24529) | metagenome | biome: Human gut stool | place: China | collected 2011 | reverse complement strand
ACTCGCGACCCTAACCTTGGCAAGGTTATGCTCTACCAACTGAGCTATTTCCGCGATTGCGGATGCAAAGGTAGATATTTTCCTTAAACCTGCAAACATTCCGCAGACTTTTTTCACACAGAAAAGTGTACATTTTCGCCAGGCATACAAGCAGACTTTTGATTATCAACTCATTCGCCCACGATAATCTTCATAAGAAAATTGCTTGAAAACTTCAGCTTTTCCTTCTTTTGTCCACATTGCAATGGCCGGATGGTGAATTCCATTGAACATATTCGTCTTTACAGTGGTGTAATGTATCATGTCCTCAAAGACGATTCTCTCCCCTATCTGCAGCTCATGGTCGAAACTCCACAGTCCCATATAGTCGCCGCTCAAGCAGGAGTTTCCTCCAAGGCGATAGACGTAAGGGCCCGCATCGCCCATCTCCGCTCCACGCACTGCAGGCTGATAGGGCATCTCCAGACAATCCGGCATGTGGCACGTAAAGCTAACGTTGAGAATGGCGGTACGAATGCCGCGGTTTTCCACGATGTCCACTATCTCCGAGCTCAGCACACCGGTCTGCCAAGTAAAAGCGGAACCGGGCTCAAGAATGATTTGAAGATGTGGATAGCGCCCCTTCAAGCCCTGCAACAGACGGACAAGATGCTCTACATCATAATCCTTACGCGTCATCAGATGCCCGCCTCCTAAATTCAACCACTTAATCTGTGAGAACCAGCGGGAGAATTTTCCTTCCAAGTGCTCCAATGTGTGTTCCAGCTCGTAGGAAGAAGACTCGCAGTGACAATGACAGTGAAAACCTTCAATACCCGCCGGAAGTTCTTCGGGAAGCGGGTCGGCCATTACACCGAAGCGGGTACCGGGTGCGCAGGGATTATAAAGCTCCGTTTCCACCTCAGAGTATTCAGGATTGATACGGATACCGCAGGAAATGCCGCTTCCCTCCGCCACCACTACCGGATAAAAGCGGTGGAACTGCGAAAGCGAATTGAAAGTAATATGGCTGCTGCACCGCATTATCTCCGGAAAATCGGCCTCGGTATAGGCAGGCGAGTACGTATGTGCCTTACTTCCGAACTCCTCCAATGCCAGACGGGCTTCGTAGACGGAACTTGCCGTAGAGTGGTCTATATACTCCCTGAAAATGGGAAAGGAACGCCACATGGCAAATGATTTGAAAGCGAGGATTATCTCCACACCTGCGCGGTCGGCCACACTTTTTATCAGTGCGAGGTTCTTTCTCAGCAATCCTTCTTCCATAATATAGCAGGGAGAAGGGAAAAGGGAAAAGTCTTTATTTGTCATTCTTCTATCTATATTTACTATTCTAAATTGTCCGTATGTATCGTTCTAACTGTCTTTTTTTAAGATACCACGGTCCTACACTTATACCATCATCCTCTTACAAATATCCCGTTTTTGTGTGAGACAAAAGATGCGACTATCCTATGACAGCACTTTGAAACGCGCGAAGCGCAGCAAAAGTTGTTTGTCTCCCGCATTCTTGAAGCGGATGGTGGCTTTCGCATTGTCTCCTTCGCCCTCCACTTTCAAAACTTCACCCAGGCCGAAACGTTCGTGCTCTATCAGTTGTCCCTGCTGTACACAGTTGGCAGACCCGCCGGCAGAAGGCGATGTACTTGCCGTATTTGCAGAAGGCGCCACCCGTTTCAAATTACGTGGAACGGTCGGCGCAATAATCTGCTGTTTCGGTCGTACAGACACACGTTCTTTTCCTCCATACGGAGCATCTTCCCTATCAGGCGCAAAGCCTCTGGCGTTCTCCCTGCGGAAAGCGGCGGCTTCCTCCTCTACCCTGCGGAACATTCCCGCATCCTGAGGCAGACGCAGGAAACGTATATCTATATCCTTCAGGAAACGGCTGGGACTGCCGAACTCCATCTTGCCATACCGGAAACGTGTCTTTGCATACGACAGGAAACAGTGTTCTTCGGCACGTGTGATGGCTACATAAAACAGCCGCCGTTCTTCCTCCAATGCCCGGGGAGAGTCACCCACCATGCCGCTGGGAAAAAGATTCTCCTCCATCCCCACTACAAACACATTCTTGAACTCCAATCCCTTGGCCGAATGTACAGTCATCAGGGTTATCTTCTCATCGTCCCCATCCTTATCCGAATCCTGGTCGGTAAGAAGGGAAACTTCCGAAAGGAAGTCACCCAACAACACGTTCGGGTTTCCTTCCTCCTGCCGTTGGGCACAAAAATCACTCATACCGTTCACCAGCTCCTCTATATTCTCCTTACGGCTCAGATTCTCGGGAGAGTTGTCCTGACACACATCATTGATGATGCCCGATTGGCGAATAATGTCGGCACCGATCTCGTAGGCATTCTTCTCCGCAGCATCTGTGATAAAGGCAGATATAAGTTCGCGGAATGCCTGCAACTTTCCCACCGTACCTTTATTGAAGTTCAAGCCATACGCCAACGGCTCACAAAGCACGGTCCACAAACTTACATTGTGCCCGGTGGCGGCAGCAATGATTTTTCCCACTGTCGTATCTCCGATACCCCGTGCAGGATAATTGATAATACGTTTGAAAGCCTCTTCATCATTGGGATTCACTATCAGACGGAAGTAAGCAATAACATCTTTGATTTCCTTGCGTTGATAGAACGACAAGCCTCCGTAAATACGGTAAGGCATACTGCGTTTGCGCATGGCTTCCTCAAAGATACGGCTCTGCGCATTGGTACGGTAGAGTATCGCAAAATCAGAGTAGGCATAGCGCTTTTCACGCCGCAGTTCAGCTATCTTATTCACCACAATATCCCCTTCTTCCACATCACTGTATGCCTGGTACACACCAATGGCCTCTCCCTTCTCCTTTTCCGAGAACACTTCCTTGCGTATCTGCCACTGGTTCTTTTCTATCAGGCTGTTGGCCGCGCGGACAATGGTCTGGGTGGAACGGTAATTCTGCTCCAGCTTGAAGACCTTCGTATCGGGATATACTTTCGTAAAGTAGAGAATATTGTCAATATCGGCACCACGGAAGGAGTAAATACTCTGTGCATCATCCCCCACCACACAGACATGCTGATGGTTCTTGGCAAGTTGCAGCACGATGCTGTGCTGTGCAAAATTGGTATCCTGATACTCATCCACCAGAATGTAACGGAACTGCTCCTGATAACGTGCCAACACCTCGGGGTGGTCTCGGAACAGCAGGAATGTGTAGAACAGCAAATCGTCGAAGTCCATCGCATCCGCCCGCCGGCAACGCTCCCAATATCTCTGGTAGATGTCGCGAAGCGCCGGAACCTTGGCAGCACGGTCTCCTTCGTAAGCCTCCTTGTTGTTGGCATAGCCTGCCGGAGAAACCAGATGATTCTTGGCATTCGAGATACGCGCCTGCACCATCCCCGGCTTGTACACTTTCTCATCCAGCCCCATTTCCTTGATAATGGAACGTATCAAGCTTTTACTGTCTGCCGTATCGTAAATGGTAAACTGCGAAGTGAAGCCGATATGCCCGGCCTCGACATGCAGAATGCGCAGGAACATGGAGTGAAAGGTTCCCATCCACAGATGGCGCGCCCTCTCCGGCCCCATCTGACGGGCTATACGCTCCTTCATTTCGCGCGCCGCCTTGTTGGTAAAGGTCAATGCCAGAATGTTCCAAGGCTGGTAGCCATTCTCCAGCAGATAAGCAATCTTGTAGGTCAGCACGCGCGTCTTTCCCGAACCGGCACCGGCTATCACCAGTGACGGACCGTCATTGTATAACACCGCGTTCCGTTGTCCTTCGTTCAGTTCCTCTATATAATCGGGCATATCCGTATAATCTTAAAATGATGATATTTTTCCTTCCTTTGTTTTTACGGAGGCAAAGATAAAAAAAGCTTCGGAGACGTACGAACATTTCTATAGGTTATAGTGTTTATATAGTAAAGTTCCAAAATTAAATAATTGAAACTTATGAATACAATATTAACGATTTTAATGATAACAGTTATGACTTACGAAATGCCAAAACTTCCCTACACTAACAATGCACTGGAACCTGTAATCAGTCAGCAAACCATAGATTACCACTACGGTAAACATCTGCAAACCTACGTGAACAACCTCAACAACCTCGTTCCGGGAACGGAATTTGAAGGCAAAGACCTGGTAACCATTGTTGCCACAGCACCGGACGGTGCCATCTTCAACAATGCAGGACAAGTGTTGAACCACACATTATACTTCTTACAGTTTGCTCCGAAGCCTGCCCACAGCGAGCCTACCGGCAAGCTGGCAGAAGCCATCAAACGCGACTTCGGCAGCTTTGAGAATTTCAAGAAGGAATTCAACGCGGCAGCTGTCGGCTTGTTCGGCTCCGGATGGGCTTGGTTGTCTGCCGACAAGAACGGCAAACTCCACATCACCAAAGAAGCCAACGGTAGCAATCCGGTACGCGCCGGTCTTGTTCCGCTACTCGGATTCGACGTGTGGGAACATGCCTACTATCTTGATTACCAGAACCGCCGTGCCGACCATGTGAACGAACTGTGGAGCATCATCGACTGGGATGTAGTAGGTAAAAGACTGAAATAAGCAACAAGGTCCCACTAAACATGTTAATGACGCATTCTTGAGCAACTAAGGTTCAAGAATGCGTTTTCTTGTTTAAAATAGCCATCTAACATATTTTAAAGAAATTCTTTGGCTTCTACCATAAGTATTCATTAACTTTGCTAAACTTAAAAGTTAAACAAAAGAAATGAAACTCATCGTAGTAACAGCACCCACATTTTTTGTGGAAGAAGACAAGATTATCACGGCACTATTCGAAGAGGGGCTGGATATTCTACATCTGAGGAAGCCGGAAACTCCCGCCATGTATTCAGAACGGCTTTTAACGCTGATACCCGAAAAATACCATAAGCGCATCATTACCCATGAGCACTTCTACCTGCAGGAAGAGTTCAGCCTGATGGGGATTCATCTAAACACCCGCAATCCCAAAGAGCCCCACGACTATTCGGGCCACATCAGTTGCACCTGCCATTCACTGGACGAAGTGCAGAACAAGAAGCATTTCTATGACTATCTGTTCCTAAGCCCGATATATAATTGCATCACAAAGTCCGGAGTCACGTCCGGCTTCACAGCCGAAGAGTTGCGGCAAGCAGGAAAAAGTAAGGTCATAGACAGTAGAGTCATGGCTTTGGGAGGCATTACTCCCGACAACATACTGGAGATTAAGGATTACGGATTCGGTGGTGCCGTTGTAATGGGTGACTTATGGAATAAATTCAATGCCTGCACCGACCGCGATTATCTGGAAGTAATCCGCCACTTCAAGAAGTTGAAGAAAATGGCTGATTGAGCCTTCTTGGACTGGCAAATCAAAATTTACCGTACTCTTTGTATTCAATACCGGCAGGCAACGTGAAATAGAAGGTGGAGCCTTCCCCTTTCTTAGACTCCACACCGATACCTCCCCCATAGTGCTCCACAATAGATTTGGTGATGGAAAGCCCCAACCCCGTACCTTTGATATTGTAGTTCATCTTCACAAACCGTTCAAAGATGGCATGTCTTCCCACTTCATCGATACCACAGCCTGTATCTGCCACATAAAAATAGAAGTTATGGTTGCTCAATCTCCTGCAACCGATTTTCACACTGCCCATCTCCGTAAACTTCAAGGCGTTCCTCACCAAGTTACCTATGACTTGGGCAAAACGCACGCGGTCCACCACCAAACGGCATTGAGGCAGCCGTTCTACAAACTCCACCTGAATGCCCGTGGGATGCGAGCGCATATTCTCCGTCGTACAGACTTCATCAATCAGCGCGTTTACATCCACTTCTCCATCGTTATATTCCAGAGTATTTGCCTCAATCTTCGAATAGTCCAGCAAGTCATTGACCAGTTGCAGCAGCGAGTCCTTGTTATCATTAATCTCCTTCAGAAAAGCCATACGGGTTTCTCTGTCCAGATCATCCATTTCGGCAAGCATAGTTGTAAAGCCTACAATGGCATTCAAAGGAGTACGAATTTCGTGAGTCATATTAGCGATGAAAGCATTCTTCAGCTGGTTGGATTCTTCGGCAACCTCATTGATGCGCTGCAACGTCTTCAACCTTTTGCTCTTGCTGATGGAAATGATTATCATGATGACCAAAAGCAGAATGACAATTATCCCAAAACTATATACCAATGCTTCATTATTCTGATAGAAGTCATTCGTCCAAACATCGTATGCTGCCGTAATTGTCAATATCATCGTTTTTTGCTTGCTTATTGGAAACTATAAAATTATGGGAAGCAAATATACTAAAGAAAATACAAATAAATTAATAGAAACTACAGTTTTTTCCAACAAAATGGGCCGCATGCCATTACCAAGTAAAGCATGCAGCCCATAAATGTCATTATTCAGTATTATTGAAATCAGCCTTCAATGGCAGCCTGCGCCTCCTTAATATCCTATTGGTATTCAATTATTTGTATTCTCGGGAAAAACAAATAGAAAACGGATATTTAACGAATATCTAACAGGCTGAGGTTTTTATCAGTTTTAGTCCTCTACAGCAGCTTGCGCCTCATTAATACCCTATTGTCATTCAACTATTTATCCCATCAAGGGAAACAAATAGAAAACAAATAGTGATATGTAGGAATGTTATTCCTTTATCGAAGCACGATAGCTACATTACTATAAAATCATATACCAAGCAATTATCAGGATGGGAAACATTCAACAATCTAAGCCCTTACCATATATAACCGCTGTATATTGTACTACATATTATCTCCTTTCTTCTAAAATTTTTATGATCCTCTCCTTGTCATTCAAGTGGGATTCAAGATGCGTTATCTGCTCTCTCAAAAGTTTAATGGTTTCCTTTTGAGATTCGATTTCCACCCGTTCTTTGGATAGTTGTGATGCCAGTTCTGCTTCGCCTATTATATTATGGGCATTCCCTTGCAAGGAAACTGCCGCCAAATGAGCAGAAATCTGCTGCGGAACGGGACAGAACAACGAAAAGAAATTATAGTCCAAAGCTTCACTCACTCTAACGAGTCGGCTGGTCTCCATAGTTTCCCTATCCAATATGCGGTTTACGTGCTGTTGGGTTACACCAATCCTACGCCCCAACTCGGATTTGGAAATGCCAAGTTCGACACGACGTCTCTCAATTTCGGCACCTACATGCACACGTTTGATGTTTATTTCCATAGGTATAAATCATTAAATAGAGATTAAACCCAAAAATATCAAATATTTATTTGGCTACCTAAACATTATTATGTTACTTTGCAAGCGTTATACACTTGATTAGTATATGCAAAGTTAAACATTAAACATTAAACATCCAAACATTATGGTAGAAAATGTGGTAAAAATCCGTCCCGCTCTCACCGCCCTCAAAATCGGCGAGTCAATCACCTTTCCCATTTCCAAGCTGAAAAGTGTCCGTACACAAGCCTCCGAACTGGGTGCCATCTACAATCGGCAGTACAAGACCCAAACCAATAGGGAGAATATGACTATCACCGTAAAACGCATCGACTAACAATTTAATTATAATGGATATGAAAACACTCCAAGTCTTAGACCGACTAATCCCATACGATGCTTTTCTAAACGACCTTGCAGCCAGAATAGTCGGAATGATAAAAGCCGATAGCAACGACCCTGAATTTGTTTGCCAAAGAAAAGCGTATAAGCTGTTTGGAAGGCGTAATGTCGAAAGATGGAGACGACAAGGAAAGGTAGAATTTTACAAAAGGCCCGGAAAGGTGGAATACAAGACTTCAGACCTTCGCCTTTTACAGCGTACCGTGCAGGATTACCTTGAATCGCCATTACATAAAGAGGATGATAGTGGCAAAAAAAAGAATTGAATAAGTAAACTTTATTATGGCTACCTATTCAATACTATCAAAACTTTCAGTGTTTGATACCGAAAGTACAATAAAGTAGGCCTACCCCTACTCTCAGTTAGTAATATAAAGTAATGATAAATGAAGGAATTAAAGCCAACATGTGACCCCGATGGTGTCTATTCGGTCAAACGCACGTGTGCGGAATTAGGCGTAAGCCACAAGACACTCCGTAAGTATAGGGATAGCGGCTATATCAAGCCGCTCAATCCCCAGAATCTTAGCCGTCCTAAATATTCCGGACAGTCAATCATTGAATGTTGGAACCTTCTCAAAACATTATGATAAGCGAATCCACCATCGATAAAGTCAGGAACCTCGCCATAGAAGACATCCTCAAACCCTACATCAGACTTTCACGAAAAGGATTGACGTTGATGGGGCTTTGTCCTTTCCATTCGGAACGGACTGGCTCGTTTGCGGTCACTCCCGGCAAAAACTTGTTCCACTGTTTCAGTTGCAACCGTGGTGGGGATGGCATCACCTTCATTATGGAGAAGGAGAACTTGACTTTTATGGAGGCTGTAACCTTTATCGCCAAGAACAACGGCATACCGATAGAATATTCAGATGAAGAACGTAGCGAAGAAGAACTATTGGAAGTCAAACACAAGGAATCACTCCTGATTATCCTTGACCATCTTCAACGCTTCTTTGTGGAATACCTTAGAGTAGCAACAACGGACGAAAGCCGGATAGCCCGTGAATACGCTTACGGCAGATGGTCGGAAGAGTTCTGTTCCATTGCAGGGATTGGTTATGCCCCTAAAGATGGAAGTTCATTTATTGAACAATGCCGGAGAGAAGGAATTAGCGAGGAATCTCTTTTTGAACTTGGAATGTTCAAACGTGGTGAGGACGATGGCATATACGCCATGTTTCGGCAGCGCATCATGATACCCGTCCGTAACAGATGGGGACGTATCATCGCTTATACAGCCCGCTATATTGGCAACAATGAGAAAGCCCCGAAATATATCAACTCTTCCACCAGTATCATTTACTCCAAAGGAGAAACCCTGTTCGGGATTGACCGGGCAAGCCGACAACGGGATGTTGATTACTTCATCATAGTGGAAGGCGCACCGGATGTACTAAGGATGCAGTCCATTGGTTTTGACAATACCATAGCGGCTCTTGGTACTGCATGGACGGACAGCCAGTTCGACCAACTGAAAAAGTTCACATCATCGCTTTGCTTCATACCGGACTCGGACACTGCCGAAGGCAAACCTTATGGGGCTGGATTTGAAGCGGTCATAACAAACGGAGCATCTGCAATAAAGAAGGGATTCCATGTGACAGTCAGGGAACTACCATTCGCGGAGCAAAACGGAAAGAATGATGCCGATAGCTACATCCATTGCAAAGAAGATTACTCTTCCCTAAAGGAAAAGCATTTCATTGTATGGCTGGCACAAAAACGCTTCTGCATAGCCGGTTCTTTGATGGAAGAACGGAAATACGTGGCTGAAATCGCAGACCTCTTGCGCTATGTAAAAGACCAACTTGTTTTTGACCTGTGCATCGAGCAACTGGCCAAACTGCACGGCAAGGTCAAGTTGTGGCGTGATGCCGTCACCCAAGCACGTAGCGAAGCGAGGAAAAAGAAGGAACATGGATCGTCCATGAACGAAATGCAGCGTGAAGCAGAGTTGCTGCGCCAATTCGGTCTGTTTATCCGGGAAAACTGCTATTACGCCATCAGCGAAGGGGACGAGGATCCGGCAAGAATCTCCAACTTTATCATGGAACCACTATTTCATATCGAAGATGAGAACAACGCTACCCGAATTTTTCGGATGCGGAATATGTATGATGTGTGTAAGGTTATCGAACTGAAGGAGTCCGAACTGTGCTCATTGAGCAACTTTCAACAAAAAGCCGGCTCATTAGGCAATTATGTATGGCTGGCCAAAATTGACAAACTCAACCGGGTCAAGGAATATCTGTATTCCAAAACGGACACGGCTGAAAGAATACGCAAGTTAGGCTGGAACGCTTCTGAAGAGTTCTTTGTTTTCGGTAACGGCATATTATATGGTGGCACTTTCAAGAAGGTTGATGATTTGGGCATTGTCCGTGGTGTCAACGGCAAGGCGTTTTATATTCCGGCGACTTCCAAAATTTATCTCCATAATCAGGAAATCTTTCAGTTTGAGCGGTTGATGGTTCACGAGAACCGCAACGGCGTAAAGCTGTATGATTTCTCTGCAAAGCTGATTGGGGTGTTCGGCGAGAACGCCTCTATTGCTTTATGCTATCTTCTTGCCACCCTGTTCCGTGACATCATATTCAGACGCACCCGGCATTTCCCAATCCTGAACCTTTTCGGTGAGAAAGGAACCGGAAAGACCACATTGGCTACTTCACTCCAGTCCTTTTTCCTACACGGAATTGACCCGCCCAACCTTGGTGTTACATCTGTTCCTGCCATGAACGACCGTGTATCACAGGCAGTCAATACCCTGGTGGTACTGGATGAATACAAAAACGACCTTGACATCCGCAAAATCGCCTATCTCAAAGGTCTTTGGGGAGGTGGTGGGCAGACAAAGAAGAATACCAATACGGACGGGATGGCAGCGCAGACCATCGTCAGCACCGGAGTTGCCCTTTGCGGACAGGACAAGCCCACACAGGATATGGCTCTTTATACCCGTGTCATCTTCTTGTCGTTCTCCAAAACTTCATTCAACCAGATAGAGAAAAGAAACTATGAAGATTTGGTCGCACTCTGCAATATGGGTCTAACCCACTTGACCATTGAGATATTGAGCCATCGGGAACTATTTGAGAAGAACTTTGCTGAAATCTATTCCATTACCAAGAAGGAACTGGCCGCAAAGTTTGAGAATGAGAGCATCCATGACCGTATTTTCGGAAACTGGGTCATCCCTTTGGCGGCTTACAGAACTCTGGAGACAGTGCTGGATGTCCCGTTTAGCTATGCCGACCTATTTGAAACGGCAGTCAAAGGCATTCGAAGCCAAAATGAACTGGCTCAGGAAAGTTCCGAGGTCGCTGACTTTTGGAGTATGCTGCAAGGATTCCAAACTTCTGGGAAATGTGTGGATAAGGCACATTACCGCATCCGCTATATGAAATCATTCCGCCCAATTTCCGTCAAGGAAGATATTGAGTTCAAGGAGGCACGCCCCATCCTCTATTTGAATATGGCGGCAGTGGCTTCCTTATTCAACAGCCGGAACATGAACGCTACCGCTAACCGTTCTAACTGGTCCACCATTATGTCGTACCTGAAATCCCATTCGTCATTCCTTGGATTGAAACAGGATAGGTTTACCATCTTGTTACCCAGCGGTCTGCCCGACTATTCATTTGAAATGGTTAACAATGAGCAGGTTAAGAAGGTCAAAGTCAATCGTCCAAAGGCGTTATGCTTTGACTATCTGCAATTAAAGGAGGCGTTTGGATTAGAGCTAGAGACAGAGGTAATTCCTGACACGCAAAATCCTGATGATTTTTAGATAGTTTCTTGAAAAAGGGAGTCGTTATGAATGATATTTTGTTTATCAAATCAATAGTGTTCATAAATTCGTGAACAGCATAAAATAATGAACATAAAATTTGTCCAAGCAAGGAATGTTCACTAATTTTGCACTGTTCATAAATTCGTGAACAACATAGAAAGATTGAACAACAAAGCAAATATATGGGAACTGAGTATTTGGAATTGTTTAATGAAGCCATTGACAATTTAAGGACATCGACAGGAAATGACAGTATAGCCATTTGTGACGAATTGAACAAATCGATTTGCATTAATGGCACTGAATTTTATTGTAGCATTAAAAAGACCATAAGCAACGCTAATGTTTTTTCTGTCATTGAAGAAATCAAAAACAAGAGTATAGATAAAAATATGCCTATAATTTTGATTACCAACAAAATCTATCCTAAATTGGCAAATACATTTGCTGACAATCAAATCAACTGGATGGATAAAGTAGGGAATTGTGACATTAGGCATGAAAATCTGACTATCAGGATTTCCGGACAAAAAAACAATGCACTCACCAAGGCAAGTACTGCTACAAAAATAAGTGAGACAAACATTAAACTTATCTTGTTTTTCTTGCAAAATCCGGAAAGTGTAAATTGGTCTTATCGTGAGATTCAAGAAAAAGTCGGTTTGTCCCTTGGTACTATTACTAAAGCCTTCGACCTATTGAAAGCGAAACGATACTTAGTACAAACCGATAAAGGAAGGCGAATTGCCATGCGTGAAGAACTTATTGAATGGTGGCAACAACAATACAACGAGTATTTGAAGCCTAAATTGCTCATCAACCGAATGGCTTTCCGCACTCCCGAAGCGAGAAAAAGATGGAAAGAAATGACACTTCCCAAAGGTATGTATTGGGGAGGCGATTGTGGTGCTAATTTAGTTAATGGATATTTAATCCCTGGCGAATTTGAAATTTACACCGATGTCGTAAGCTCATTACTTCTTCGGACTGGCATGGTAATGCCCAATCCTGACGGGGAAATACATATCTATAAGAAATTTTGGATTGGCGAAGGCATAGAAAACCTTGCTCCCATCTTAATCATTTATGCAGATCTGATGGGCACCGGAGATAGCCGATGCCATGAAGCTGCTTTAAGAATAAAAGAAAATGGAATATAAAATCACACGAGAGGCATTACAAAACGATTTGCTTTATGATACCCTTAAAGCATTGAGTCAAGTGATGAATGACCTGCAACTGGATGTGTATGTTGTAGGCGCATTAGCAAGAGACATTGCAATGGAAATACTTGAAATGCCACCTTCACCTAGAAGAACAGCAGATTTGGATGTGGCTATTGCATTGAAAGACTGGAACCAGTTTGAACTATTAAAGGAGCATTTATTGGAGAACCATTTTGTTAAAGGAAAACCGAAACAACGATTTTATTATAAAGGCGCGGACGGAAATAATGATTATGAAATCGACATTGTACCTTTCGGTGAATTAGAGGCTGATGAAAAAGTTGCATGGCCACCTGAAGGTAATCCTGAAATGTCGGTCAAATGTTTTAAAGACGTAATGAATATCGCCGATACTGTGGTGATTGATGATGCCATTACTGTAAAAATGGCTCCATTGTCAGGACAATTTTTGATTAAGTTCGATACTTGGCTTGATAGGCACTTACTAACTGACAAAGATGCTGCCGACATGCTTTATATAATGGACAACTTCTATTTGGCGTATATTTCGTTCAAACAACCGGTTCCTGATGAAGTTCAAGAAACAAGTGAAAGTTTTGACCTTTTGAACGGTGGTGCCAGATGGATTGCCTGTGAAATGAGAGAATTTCTTACCAATGAGCATCTTCAATTCTATACTGAAAAACTACAAGAACAAATAGAATTAGATGAGAACAGTCCATTAATTAGGTCTATGAGCGAAAAGTATTCAGCAAGCAACTCACATATGATTGTAAAAAATGCACTTATCGGTATGGTTGAAGTATTAAAGAAAGGAGAAGATAATGGAGATAAATAGTTTTTCAATAGAAGGCATACACTATTCAAATGAAGATAGTTTATCTGTCCGTCAAATGGCAGACAATAAGGCTGTTGCAGTTTTGGCAGACGGCATGGGTGGTTTGACATTTGGCAAAGAAGCAGCAGATTTGATAGTGAATACTATTACAACCTTTGTTTGTGAACACATAGGCAAATTATCCGTCCGGGATTTGTTAAGCAAAGCATTAGAACATGCCGATGAAGCCATTGCCCAAAAGAGTGTGGAAGTCCATAGCAAAATGGGGGCTGCCGTTGCTATCGCCTTTGTAGATGGAAACGACATTCACTATACTTGGCTAGGTAATGTCAGAATTTATCTTTCCGACCATAATGAAATAATGCCGTTAACAACCGACCATATGTTAGATGTCGGATATGGCAAACATCTGCTTACAAGGTGTATCAAAGGTGCAGGACTAAGAACTGATGTGCCTTATCAAAACAGGAAGGTCAAAGCTGGGGACATCCTTCTTCTTTGCACTGATGGGCTTTATAAACAAATAAAGGTCAATCAAATGTTAGATATAACACTCCCTACAAACAAGAAATATGAGGATGATGCTTCTTTAATAAAAATAGTATTATAGTAAGATATCACAAATTGGAATGCAGTTCTTGTGGATTTACGCAAGAACCGCATTTTAATAATGATTAGAGAGACTATACCTTTTTAAAATATTGACTACATCCATTTTCATCTTTCCGGCTTTCCTGACCGTATAAAACGTGCCACCTTGGGCTTTGCCATCATAGTATGCAATCACACCGCAAGAATGTGAAAGCATATAATCATTCCGTCTGAATAAACATCCACGGAAATAGTTTTCGCTCAATGTAACAACCTTATCCGTTTTGGCAAGTATTCGGTGATAACGCTCCTGTTCAGAAGAAGTCCATCGGTTGCTTTGTCCCGAAAACGGGACAACGGCAATCAGCTGAATATCGGGGAATTTGTCTTTGAGTGACAACACGACCTCTGCTGCCATCATGTCAAATCCCAATGCCATGCCACAATAGAAACGGGTCATACCTGATTTGCAAGCAAGAGTCACGGCTGTAGTCAGACGTTTCCTTACTTCCTCCTGCCGGGCTGACGGGATAATCCGATGACCTGTAAAGGCTATGGATTTTCCCCTTTCTGAATACGATACTTTTTCCATCAGTTTCTTACTTTGTAATGCGTTCTTGCCAAGAAAATACCACCAAGTACATTCGCTCCGAAACTTTCAAGCTGGCAGGCATAGAGGGCGTAACTCATTCCACGGGTGATTACATCGTCATACACTAAAACTCTCTTTCCGTCAAACCACTTCTCGTCAAACTCCAAGATGCTAACTTTGCGGATTTCCTTTTCTGTCTTTCGGTGCTCATGGATGGATAGCCTTTCGCCACATACCTTCACATGGTCGTAGCCGTTTATCGCTCCGGTCAGTTCGCACACCCTTTGGCAAAAAGCCTTGTATCGGATTTCATTCTTCTTGTCCGTAGATGCCGGAACTGGAGAGAATACGATGTCAATGCACGTTTCGCCATATCGTTCTTTCATGCTCGATGCGGTCATCTGGGCAACTTTCTCATAAGCCTTTCCATCCTTGAAAGCATAAACAAGGTTTCTGTCGGCAATTTCCTTCTCGCCCACATTCTGAATACGTTTAGGGAAATACTTGCAGAACCAAACCTGGGGCTTGTCCAACTGCTTTTTGATGTTCTCGTCAATCTGTGCCATACGCTTTGAATTATTTTCCCTTTTGTTTCAAGCTTTTCGGCTTGCCCAAGGGATATTTTTTGCTTTCCCAGCGTGTTGGCAGGCAATAAGGCAAATGAGGGAACAGCAAATACGCTCAACCCGTTTGAGGAAGATTTGCCGTTCCCGGTTTGACGTTTGATGATGCCGACAAGAACCTTTGCAAAAGAATATCCGCAGAGGTAAGCCGGACAGAATCATATAAAGTCGTGGGAAGCCCCCACTCCATGTGTAATGATTGTAGAAACATCTTGACCGAATTTCTTAATGAAATGACCGTCAGCCGAGATATGCAAGTGCCGTAGCGAAGTCTCGATCCACCTGCATGTCTCAGCAAACGGTCTTTTCATGTTCGGTCTAAAGGCAGACTGTTATTCTTGGCAAATAGCAACCCGTTGCCATGCGGCAAGAATGTCTGTATGCCTGTATTTTCCAAATATCATCTTACAGATACTCCTTCCATTGTATTGTTTCAACGAATGAATCCCCATATTACAGACTTATCCTTAGTGCATTTTCAAAATATAATATGCACACATTTCACGGTTGACAGCGTTGACAGGGCTTAAAATACATTGTATCAAAGGCTTCATATAAAATTGGTGCGTTGACAATCGTTGACAAACGTAGCCACTTTTTCCATTCCCTTTAAAATCCGGTGCCAAGTGTTGACAAAACCGGGTACATATACATTTTATTCTTTTATTAAGTAAATAATATAACAGATTGTATAGCAAGTGCTTTTTAGTCGCATTTCTGCGGCTAAAAAGCTTTGGCTCCTTTGTCAACGCTGTCAACCCTCAAATATATAACCCTTCTCATTCTCGCAAAAACATCACTTGTTTTCACCCTCGTTACCCTTGATGATTCATTCCGCAAAGCCAGGCACTCCTACATATTCCCGATAAATCCATACAAATCATTGGTATTCCAATATTTAACGTGTTGTCGAGTTACCTGTAAGGTTGTAACTTTCACGTCAAAACAATCTCAAATTATGGGTTTACACACAATTTTAATGGGAATTATCCCGGATAGGCTCTACACGGTCAATGAGGCGGCTCGCTTCCTTTGTGTCCATCGCTGCACCATCTATGCCTACATCAACCATCAAGAAAAGCCTCTGCCTTTTGTCAGGCAACAAGGTAACATGCGGATTTTGTTTCAAGGTTGCGACTTGACGGCGTATAAGGCGAGCGGTCTCCCAAAGAAGGGGCGAAAACGGAAAAGCGACATGCAATAATAATCAAGTCAGCCGTGGCACTACCACCACGACTGACTTATTATTCATTTTTCAAATCTCGCCAAGAACCGTTGAAGCCGATTGTCGCTCAGTTGTTTCAATGGGGTTGGCTGAAAGTTTAGCTGCTGCCTTACTCGGAGTTTACCGAAGCCTTGTGCTGTAAGGTCAAGTTCCACCTCTGATAATTCATTGAGGGAAATATAACCATACTCGTCCTCCATCAACCCGATGACGATGCCGAAAAAAAGAGTGTCGTCCCTTTCGGTCTCTCCTTCAAGTATGAACCAACGTACTGAACCGATGGCGAATATCGCAATACAAACGGCTTCTTTTCCCTTGCCGTCTTGGGAATATAGAGGATAGTCTTTCAAGACTTCCTCCAAATGGGGTGTCAACAATCTACACATAACAATCAAATTCTATTTCATCTTCATACACATCTATCTCTGCTCCGCTACTGAACTGCACAATATAACCTCTTGCAGTCTTGCCTACGATTATACCTCTGTGGTAGCCACGCCACGGCTTTATCAGTTCACATTGCCGTCCGTATTCCGGGAAGTCTGTCTCGTACATAATCGCTATTTTTTGAAGTTGGTATATTCGGGGCCATAAATGAGGTTGTCTTCGGTCAGTCGGTCGTATGCCGCTGCTGCAAGATGAGAAGCCCACTTGTTGCGCTCGTCATAACAACCTTTTTGATAATTGAGTGCTAATTGGCGCATGAAACCGATACAGACCTTGAACATCTGTTGTTGGAGATAACGGTGCGCTTTGGTCAGTTCCTTGCCGGTCTTGTCAGCGGAACACATCCGTCCGTTTACGAAGTTTGCAAACTCTTGGGCAAAAGCCTTGTCTTGTTCGGAGATGGCCTCTCCTGAAAAATTCTTGTAATCCATATTGATGAAGTTTAGATGGTTGCTTGATGATAGATTTGTGGCTCAGATGATACATTGTAGATATAATTTCCACACTGTATCAACAGGCAGTTCTTGCCATAATAAGAGTGTTTCATACCTCGAATACTCCCCGACTTATGAAAATTGGGGAAGCGGTCGATACCGATTCTCTTGCCTTGTTCGATTGTCATTCTTTTTACTCGCATAGTTCCTAAATTTGAAAGTTTAATTCTTTTCCCTTTTGTGAAGCTCTTGTGAGCCTTTTGGTCGGGAGAACCGTTTTTCGTGCGAGATTGCCACTACGGACAAAAGGGAAGATAAGGCAAGTGTGAGGTCTGAGAGTACGGACGGAATACCCTAATTTTAGAGGAACGAGAAAATTTGCGGAAGGCTGCCGGCAAGCCCTCTGACCGAAAACAACAGTGACATTTGACGTTCTTTCTGTCCGTAGTATTTTTGCACGGAAAAATGAGTCCCGACCAAGAAGAGCAAAACGAGTAATCGGCAATGGCTAAAGATTTCCGTAAGAAACGAACTGCCGTTTTCAGATTAGACTACACAAAACCAAGTCGGTGATTCTGCTATTGCAAGTGCAACCTGCAACAGTAAAATCACCGTTATATACTTCCAGACAAATAAGTCTTCTAAGAAACGATATTAATGTGAACTTTTTTTATTTGATGATGAAGGTACGAATATAAGTTAACCTGTTAACTCGTATTCAAAATTAATGATGATTGTTTTATTTAGCTTTCTTATAACCCGTTTCAATGCCACTACTGCATTTACAATCTGTTAGCAATACTAAGGTATGTGATAAATCTGTGTATTCCGCTTTCAAAGCATCGAACTTAGAACGATTACTACCTTCTCTATGAACATCAAATATCCAAAATACAGACAAGCAAGCACCAGTTGCATTAGTGTACTGGATAAACTTATTTTTATATTCCTGTCGTTCATTGTCTTCTTGAATTTCTTTATTGTGAAGAAGTTTGAGTTCTACCATGATAGGATTACACAAGCCATACCGAATAAGAAAGTCAGTACGTTTATTATCTTGAAGAGTTACCTCTCTATCTACTCTAACTGTTTCTAATCCCATTTGACAGCATTTATTAATAATGGTATTTTTCAACTCCCTTTGAATAAAATCTTCATTTAAATATTCTTGCCTAACTAAAGAATATATACCTTGGTCTTGTATCTCTTTTTGAACTTCAAAATGTATCATTGTGAAATAACGTCTTAAATCACCATCGTTCCGAATGTTTAAATATGATTCTTCAACACATTTGTTGTATTGTTTAACAGCTCTATCGATGGCAATCTTTTCATTCATAAGAAACCGCATTTCTGCATTATTCATAATACTTGTGGCAAGGTAACTTACATTTTTCGAATTATGTTCCTCTATCTTTTGCCTTAACATTGAAATATAATCGACTTTATTTACATTTACGAAGAAATAATAAATCTGGTCAAGAAGATAACGGGCGTATTCCAACGTATCTGTATTTTCACATAATCTCAAGCCAAAATCGAACAACTCCAACATATACTTAGCCAATGTTTCATCGGCTGCTATACCCATAAAACACCTGAACATATATGGATTTGGACTCATCATTTCGGATTCCCCATATGAAATCGAACGAACATGTCCCATATCATTATAAATGGTCTTTACGACATTGTTCTTTAAATACTCAACTCTCCATTTTATGGCATCGGAATCCTTAAATTTCTCAATCAATATAGCGTTGCACTGCACCTTTACACTTGCAATGTTATCATCTTCAAGGGAATTGAATAGATGTCGGTATTTGTCTATATCCCAATAGCCGTAGTCTGATATGATATTTAATGCCTTGGAAGCCGCAATGCTATAATCAAGATTTTGGTTAGCTATATATTGCTCAATATACTCTTCCAGCTTATAGAACAATGCCTCAATCCCATAATCAGTGATACAGGTACATATATCATCAGAACTAATATCCATAAAATTATCTTCCCTGGATTTCCACCATTCCACAAGCTGTTTTTTCTCGTCATCACTAACACTACCAATGACAGACTTGTATATTTCCTTAATTTCGTTGACATCATAATGTCTCGTAATGCAGATGTTTGGCAATGTCTTAGCCAAAATAATTCTATAGTCATTTAATAAATCCTTATCGTCCAAATGATATAAGATTTTTACGAAACAAGGAATTTTAAGCAAAGACAGGTGCAAAGTAAAAGAATTGTGTGCATTCCTTTCTATTGCAATTTTATCTAAATCAAGTTCATTAAAGAATGTTTTAATGACATCAATTAAAGGTTGATGATTTTGTTTACGCACAAATTCAATGTCATTAGATAACTCATATGCAGCATCGTACTTGTCATAATTAGATACGCTTGAATCCACAAGAATTTTGTAAGCCTTTATCAAGTGACGTTCGTGTAGATTTACTTTTTCGTTTTCTGATTTTTGAGATTCTTCATCCCATCGTTTAAATGTATCTGCATAACGTTCTATATATTCAGTTATAGAAACCTTCTTTTCTTCATTCCCTCTAATTCTATTCACAAGATGAACAAGAATATCATCAATATTCCAAATCTCTAATTTTGCCTGAGACAACAACTTATCCAAGGATGATATAAGTTCAGTATCAATAATTTCTGTACCAAAATGTCGAAATAAATCTTCTAAATCCCATACCCTATCAAAACTTGCAATAAACAAGGATCCTGTTACTTCTTCAAGCAGTATATGCTTAATAGCTACATTAATTTCATTATGGGCAGTATAAGAATGATAGGATATAAAACCTGCAATTATTCTTGTGATAAGCTGTCTGCTATCAACATCCCCATTCCAAGCTATATCAAATTGCTTCTTTAAGTACAATTCATAACAAACAAGCAATGCACCCTTTTTATTAAAAAAATCATAGAGCTTTCCATCTGCCAAGATTCTATTGTAAGCATAAGTCATTGTCGTTAAATCTTCGATACATAAAACCGCATTTATTGAATAAGGATTACTTACATAGCATCCAGCCAACCAACAATCAACGACATTCTTATCTATGATTTTACCATATCCGGTTATTTCACAATACTTCTCTTTTAGTTCTTTCGTAAATCCGCTATATGATTTTGATAATTGTATAAGTTCGGCATTACATTTAAGAGCATTATAAAAATTTAAAGCTGCCAACTGTTTTTCATTATCGCCAGTTTTCATTAGGCTATTTGCTGTGTCAGTCCAGTAATCCAAAACACATTTACTTAATTTATTTTCTTCAATAATTGCATCAATAATGGAATAAATATTAAATAGTTGTATCTTGTTGAGTTGGTCTGATGACAACATCATTATAGGATCACAATTTGCTATATAGCACTCCTGCAATAATTTAGATATTGGACCCCTCCACATAATATATGCAGGCATTCGTTGATAGTGTTCAAAAATAATTGAGAACAAATCTTCTTTCTGCTGAAGTGAAAGAACTGAGGAGTCAACATATTTTAATAGATTCTCAAATGATTTATTTTCAAGATTTGACTCGTATGATACAATGAGTTTGAACACATTGATAAAAGTTTGGATTCTATCATCTGAATATGATATATGCGGAATGACATCATACCAGTTAGGATATATATGCTTCAAATCTTTATGTACAGCAATATCATAAAGGACACTTTCTATATTGTCTTGCCTACATAGTTCCTTTGCCGCAAGATATTCTTGTAGTTCAGTATTTTCAAATTGCAGTATCCCATTTGTATCCTTTAATATACGGCTTTGAAAAAATAACAAGTCAAAATTAGCTATGAGCATCTGAGTCATATTACCTTTCATACCATCTAAAATCGTATATAGCTCATCTTTTGAAATTTGGTCTTTCCGACTTATCTCCATAACAAAAGCCACTTTTTCCAGGACTCGTTGCACTAAAATTTTATTGCTCTCGTTGTATTTGAAACCCTTATGAGATTTTATAGCTGCCTGTATTGAATGAATAATCATATACTCAAAAAGTTCACCGATATTTGAAGAAGCTCCTTGTTGATTATCACATTCTAATAAAAAAGTCAAATATCTGGGGATTGTTAGGAGTTCTCTTAATTTGGAGCTTTTATTTACATTTTCTATTGTTGCCTTAGAGCACTTATTATTAATAATATTCAATACATCTGTTTCGTTCAGCCTACGTATTTCTACGAATTGTAAATTCTTGCAATCAGAGAAGTGCTTTGCATAAGATGCGACATAGTGTTTTCTGCAAGTAAATAGTATCTTGATATCCTGATTCGCTTCTTTATATTGTTTTATTGATTGCAGCACATCATAAAAAGAATTCCCTTCAACCTCATCCAAAGCGTCTATTATACAATACATCTTCTCGGCAGGAATATCCGTGGGGGTAAACTCGGATGCAGTACAAGAGTATAAATCTGTAGAGATTCGTTTTTTTATTTCATCAGTGAGTCGGCTTTTACCAATGCCTGGTTCACCTATGATACAAACGAAACAATTTTCAAGCAAATTATCTATTGACAAATTCTCTACTGCATCATCAAACAAGGAAGACTGCTTGTTATTCTCTAACAAGTCATCAATTGTTTGATATTTCACAATCTGTGGCGTAATATAGCTCAATACTTTTTGGGGTTTCATAAGGTCAAATCTATTTAAGTTGCATCACAAATCTATATAAAATCTGCGAGATTTTACACCGGAAGGATAAAGAAAACATTTTTCTGTATAGAAAGGCAATACAAAATTAAGTATAGATTCAAATCTATTTGGGTATTGGGGTGGAAAATTGAAAATAATTCACTAACTTTGAAACTGAAACGATAACTCATAACTTTATGAAGCGTATAAACCGATTAAAAATTGTCTTGGTCGAGAAGGAAAAGACCAGTAAATGGCTGGCTGAACAGTTAGGAAAAGATTGTTCAACGGTCTCAAAGTGGTGTACCAATTCTTCACAGCCCAGTATTGAAACGCTGTTGCAGATAGCGCAGTTGCTTCATGTGGACATCAAACAACTATTAAACTCTTCATTGGACGAACAAAATGGATAAGATAGCATTAAAGAATAAAATACGTGGTCTTGAAGGACTGACCAACGACGAGAAGTCGGCTTTGATAGAATTGCTGAACAAGCAGAAAAAGTACGGCTTAGTATGGGAAGACAAACCCGAGGATGTGGAAGAACGTCTTCGAGACGAGTTGCCTGTACTGAAAGAGGTAAAGGAACGCTTCATCGCCTCCGATGCACCGGATGCACCTAACCATATCTTAATAGAGGGCGACAACCTCGAAGCATTGACGGCATTAAGTTATACCCATGCCGGGAAGGTGGATGTGATTTATATCGATCCGCCGTATAACACGGGTAATAAGGATTTTGTCTATAATGATTCATTCGTGGATTCAGAAGATAGTTTCCGTCATTCCAAGTGGCTGTCGTTTATGAACAAGCGATTGAAGATAGCCAAAGGACTACTTTCAGAGAAAGGGGTGATATTTATTTCCATTGATGATAATGAGCAGGCGCAATTAAAGTTGTTGTGTGATGAGGTGTTTGGTGTGCAAAATAATATGGGAATTATAGTGTGGAAAAAAAAGACCAATGGTAATAATATGGGATTTATACCTCCTGTACATGACTATATTTTAGCTTACGCACAAAATATTTTAAATTTGTCCTCTAATGAATTCGGTTATCCTATCACCGAAGATTATTTAAAGAAGACATATTCAAATCCAGATAATGACATTAGAGGACCTTGGACTACGACTGATTTATCAGCTAATCATGTAGGTCCCTATTATCCAATAACAAATCCTCAAACAGGAACGGTGCACTATCCCCCAAAAGGTAGATATTGGGTATTTAATGAACAGGAAACATTAAAGCGTATAAAAGATGGTCGGATTATTTTTGGAAAATCAGGTATTACAAATCCTGTGCAAAAGGTTTTTATGAAAGATCGAACATTTAAACGCTTAACTGTAGAATCATGGTGGGATAATCATGGATTAAATCAAGAAGGTACAACTGAATTAAATAATATTTTCACGAGTCCTAAAAAGTTTATTCACCCCAAACCCGTAAAAACATTATGTAACATTTTGAAGATTTCAGCCAGTAGAAAAGCGACTATTCTTGACTTCTTCGCCGGTAGTGGCACCACCCTTCACGCCACCATGCAATTGAACGCCGAAGACGGTGGTCATAGAAAGTGCATCCTTGTCACCAATAATGAGAACAACATTTGCGAAGAAGTAACTTACGAGCGCAACAAGCGTGTGATTAACGGCTATACCACTCCCAAAGGTGAAGAAGTTGCCGGGCTGAAAGCAAACACGCTTCGATATTACAAGACCGATTTCGTGAGCCGTGACCAAAGCCCCAAGAATATGCGTGCGCTGGTGGCGGCAAGCACCGACCTGCTTTGTATCAAAAACGATGTCTATGCCGAAGCCCTGTTTGCCGGAAAGAAGATAAACAGCAAGATAGCCCGCTACTTCGAGGATAAGCATACCCGAATGTTGGTCATTTATGATGAGCGCTTCATAGCCGCCATTGTAGAACTGCTGCAAACCATTGAATTGGATGAACGGGGAAAGATAAAAGTCTATACGTTTGCTGCCGGTCGTTATGCTTACGATGATGACTTTATAGAAGTTGCCGACAAGGTAGAACTCTGTGCCCTGCCTGCTGCCATCTACGATGCCTATCAGCATGTATTGCCAAAGCGTAGGCCGAAGTTTCTGCCCGAAGCCTTGATAGACGAAGAAAACGAGGAAGGAGGATTGCGATGAAAGAAATACAATTCATACTTTATAACCTGCCTGATGATGAGGGAAAGGTGCAAGCCGTCATCAAGGATGAAACCATTTGGCTCACTCAAAAGGCAATGGCAGCCTTGTTTGATGTAGGTGTCCCTGCCATCAGCAAACATCTGAACAACATTTACGAAGAGGGCGAGTTGAGCAAAGAAGCAACTGTTTCCAAAATGGAAATAGTTCAAGAAGAAGGAACAAGAACAGTGAAACGTTCTACCGATTTCTACAATCTCGATGCCATTATTTCCGTAGGCTACCGTGTCAATTCGGTCAAGGCTACCAAGTTTCGCCAGTGGGCTACCAAAATCCTGAATGAATATATTAAGAAAGGATTTGTTTTGGACGATGACCGTTTGAAACAAGGTACCGCCGTATTCGGGAAAGACTATTTCCGTGAATTGCTGGAAAGGGTACGCTCCATTCGTGCCAGTGAACGCCGTATTTGGCAACAGATTACGGACATCTATGCAGAGTGTAGCATAGACTATGACCGGGATGCCTATACCACACGGGAATTCTATTCCATGATTCAAAATCGTTTCCACTATGCCATCAAGGGGCAAACGGCAGCAGAAATCATCTACCAAAAAGCCGACCATACAAAGGAACATATGGGGTTGACCACCTGGAAGAATGCACCGGACGGACGTATTTTGAAATCAGACGTGACGATTGCCAAGAATTATCTGGAGGAGAATGAAATCAAACGGTTGGAACGTGCAGTAACCGGATATTTCGACTACATAGAGGACTTGATAGAACGTGAAAATACATTCACCATGAGCCAATTCGCCCATAGCGTGAATGAGTTTCTGCAATTCCGCAAATATCAACTGCTTCCCGATAAGGGCAAGATTTCTGCAGCACAGGCAAAAGCCAAAGCGGAAAAAGAATACGACATTTTCAACCGTACTCAAAAGATAGACTCTGATTTTGATAAGGAAATCAGAAAGTTGAACCCCTAAAAAGACAAACATGAAAAATATCAGATATCAACAGGATGCAGTGAGTGAGCTGGTGGAGAAAACCCTTTCCCTGCTTTCGTATCAAGGTAACCGACATATACTTGTATTCAAATCGCCCACAGGTTCGGGCAAGACAGTGATGGCGGCAGAAATGCTGCGTTATCTGAACAACGAATTGAGCGAGAATCCCAATGCGCCTTGCAGTGAAGTGGCTTATATATGGATTGCACCCAACCGATTGCACGAACAGAGTTACTTCAAGATGAAGAACGCCTTCACGGAAACCAAGGAACTACAGCCCGTCATTTATGACGAACTGGACCATTCCGTTGACGGCTACATCCAGCCAGGGCAGATACTTTTCGTCAATTGGGAAAGTATCAACAAGGACAATGCCGTGATGATACGCGACACCGAGCTTTCGGCTTCACTTTACGACCTGACTCGCCGCACACAGGAAGAACATGGAATACCACTGGTAGTCATTATAGACGAGGAACATATGTTCGGCAGTCGGAATGCCAAGAAATCGGAAAAGGTGTTGGGCCATATTCAACCAAAAGTAGAGATACGCATTTCTGCGACCCCTCTTCCTGAAACAATGGCGAAAGCCAAGGAGATAGTGACTGTCGCCCGTGAAAAAGTGATTGCCGAGGAAATGATAAAGGAAAGCGTAGTGCTGAATCCTGCACTGAATTTCAACGAAGCTTTGGGTTCGTTGAACCAGCACTTGATTCACCTTGCCCTTCAAAAACGGGAAGAGTTGGCAGGTGTCTATAAAGCATTGGGTGTGAATATCAATCCACTGCTGCTTATCCAATTGCCAAACGATGGGGAAAACATGAACCCCGAAGACAATACTGTGAAAGAAGAGGTAGTCACTTATCTGGACAAAATCAAAGGCATCAGCACAGAAAATAACAAACTGGCCGTTTGGTTAAGTAAGGAAAAGACTGACAATTTGGAAACCATAGCCAATCCTGACGACCTGACTGAAGTGCTTCTATTCAAGCAGGCCATCGCTTTAGGTTGGGATTGTCCGCGTGCGGCCGTACTGCTTATCTTCCGCAAAATAGAAAGTTTCACCTTCTCGGCGCAAACCGTCGGTCGTATTCTTCGTATGCCCGAACAGCATTTCTATCAGGATGACCGTTTGAACCACGGCTATGTCTATACCAACTTGAGCAAGGACATTATTGAAATTGTGAAGGATGATATGGATTACATGAATGCGCTCCGGGCTGTACGCCGAGAAGAACTGAACAATATCACTCTTACTTCGGAATATAACGAGCGGACTGCCGCAGAACGTAACCGTTTGGGAGCGGATTTCAAACAATATTTGCTAAAAACATTCACGGATAATTGGCTGTTGGGGCAATCATCCTATTCTCTTTTTACAGCGGCACAACTGGACGGAGAAGATGATGAAGAGAAGGATGGAGCAGGAAATCAAAGTCAGGCTTTCAAGAACCGGGATGCTGTAAAAGACAAAATCAACTTCAATGTGAAAAGCATCAGCATTGATATTGTAGAAGATTTAAATATCACCGGTGAGGTTGGACGGACTTTAATTGATAGTAAGGCTAAATATGTGCGTACGATGCAGGAATTGGATACAACCTTCATGGCATTCTGTGCTAAAATGTTAGGTGGTAAATTTGAGAAAGTCAGTATCAAGACATTGGCAATCGCTCTTAAAGAAAGTATGGAAGAACTCTTCGATACCTTTGAGACAGATGCCGTGAAGATAATCCTTTACCATGCCAACCGACCAAAATTTGCAGACATTATCCAGCGTGCCCTTCTGCGCTATACCCGAATCTTGCAGGAACGCCAGCGCAACTATCGTGCCAAAGGATTCGTTTCATATCCATGGGAAGTTCCTGCTGACCGCTTCTATAAAGAGGATACACACGCTGAAAGGGAAAGCATCAAAAACCATGCGTTGCTGCCCTATATACAATTGAACAACTCATCCAACCCCGAATTGGAATTTACAGCCTTTTTGGAAGCACATACAGAACATATCGACTGGTGGTATAAGAATGGTGATGCCGGAAAACAGCATTATGCCATAGGTTATACGAACATGGATGGTGAAAAATCACTTTTCTATGTTGACTTTGTAATTCGTATGAAGAGCGGACAGGTCTTTCTATTTGATACAAAAAGCGTGGAAAGTGACCGAAATGCGGTAAACAAGCACAATGCGCTCATCGAATATATGAATGACGAGAAGAACAAGCACCTGCATTTGAAAGGAGGAGTTATCATTCAATCGGGTGAAAACTGGAAATACTCACCTATGAAGATTGAGAATACAACAGATATAGTAAACTGGGATAGTTTTTATCCCAACGAACAATAAAAGGAGGGCAAGGTTATGGCTAAAGGATTAGATCTAAAGTTCTTGCATTACGGTATCCGAAAGGAAGATTTGGAGCTTATTCGTACACTCTGCGAAAAATATGGGTTGGATTTTGATTGGATGAGCGAAGAAATTCTCCGTAAGTTTCATGCTGCGAAGGTGGATAAAATAGAAATCAGTGACAGTGACACGGAAAATATCATCAGTGCCGCTATCCAGCTTGTCAAACAATAACAAAGGAGGAAGGTATGATAATCAAAAATATCAAGATAAAGAACTATAAAACCTACCTGTCTCTTGATTTGGATTTGTCAGTAAAAGCAGACAGACCAATCATCTTAATTGGTGGTATGAATGGTGGTGGTAAAACTACGTTGTTTGAAGCTATCTGTGGGGCGTTATATGGATTAAAAATTAAGGATAAAGCGCACTTTTATGAATTGCTCAACAATGGCGCAATAGGTAAAGTTGCCCCTGAAATTTATCTGGAGCTATCCTTTGAAGGTATGGTGCTCGGACAGAACCAGAAGTATGTACTCCGCCGTGTCTATAAGCTGAATCCATCGGATAAGCCGGTTGAAAGTGTTATGCTCAATATGAACGGCAACCAATTTGTATATGGCACGGCGATGCCCTTGGCACAACGGGCAGAAAGTGAACAGCAAGTAAATAAGATAATTAAGGCCAACTTGCCACAGGAACTCAGCAAGTATTTCCTGTTTGATGCCATGCAGTCCAGTGAATTGCTGAAAGAGAATGTCTTTGCGCAAATCATCAAGGACAACATACAGAATGTGATGGGGTTCAACAAGTATCTGCAATTGAAAAACGCTTCTGAACACATACAACAAGAATGGGCCGCACGCCGTCTGGAAGCCCAGAAGGAAGCCGAAGAATATAACAACTTGTGTGAGCAACGGAATGGTATGCAAGAAGCCCAAACAGCCAATACTACCGAACAGGACAGATTGTATAAATACTTAGTTGCCATGCAAGAAGAATATAATGCAGCCAAAGAGGGGGCTAAAAACTCAGCAGATACCGAGCGAAAGATTGAAACCCTGCAAACAAGTATCAACGAAACACAGGATATGTCGCGCCGTTACAATGTACAGCTTAAATCGGTAATTGACACATTGGAAATGAATATCTTCTTCCCGAAACTTGCCAGCGGAATTGCCAATGAGGTAAACGACATCATTCGTCAGAAAGAGTTGTTAAAAAGGGAGGCAGAAGGAGTTTTGACACCCGCACAACTGAAAGAAGTGACAGGTAAAATCCTTTCGTATCTGAAATTCAAATTACTCTGTCCGAATACTGTTGATGAGGATATTGTAGTGGATTATCTGCTGAACCAACAAAAGCAACACCAACGTACAGACAAGTATGCATTCTTGGATGATACGGAATTTGAAGCATTGAAAAATCTGCTCAACGCCAATGCCGTAAATGAGTTTATCCAGTTGAATAATATGCACTACGATTTGGAGAAGCGACTTGACAATTATGATAACCAACTCAAACAAGTAGATATTCTACGGAGAAGCCAAGTAAGCGGTAATGCGGAAATTATTAAAGCATACGAAGATGCCAATCGTCAGTTAGAAACTTTGAAAAAAGAATATGAAGACCGTGTTACGCAAATTGAAAAGTTGGAAAAGCGCATTCACCAATATGATGTGCAAATCCAACAAGAGCCGGACATCAAATTTGATACACTGGTCAAACTGAAACCGTTTTTTGAAGAAGTGGCCGATGCCCTGTTGAAGCGCAAAAAGACTAAGATAGAAGAGGATATGAAGCAACAGCTCAATAAGTTGCTTATTTCCTACAAAAACTGTATTTCAAAAGTGGAATTGTCTGATTCCATGCAGAACTTCTCCATTAAGTTGTACCATAAAGCTGGGAATGAGATTTCACTGAACCAACTGAATGCAGCTTCTAAACAGATATTCATCCAGGTCTTGCTGAAAGTGTTACGCAATCTTGGCGATTATAATCCTCCGGTAATGATAGATACCGTAATGGGAGTATTGGATGAGGAAAGCCGAGACGTCCTGATGGAAGAGTATTTTCCCGGACTATCTGAACAAACAATACTACTGTGTACGACTTCGGAAATACGCAAAGACAAAGATTTTCCGAAATTGGAACCCTTTGCTTCTCGCCTTTATACATTGACCCGTGACCCAGAAGCGCAAAGTACATACGTGAATGAAGGATATTTTGGTATTCAAATTAATGAGTGACAATTATGGAAGTAGCATTTGACAATATACGACAAGCAGAGGGTATAACGGACGACATCCTACCGCTGAAAGAAAAACTGGAAAAGAAGTTTAACCTGTCCCGACAGGTGGGTAACGAGAAGAACGTCATCTTGACTTGGAACAAAGTGATGAGAACCTGCTTGATTGCCAGCCTAAGTCTTTCCGAACAACGAAATATTGATGATTTGGATAAAATACAACTATCCAGAAACAGCCAGCGCATTATGCCCAGTTTCTTTACCAAAGACAATAACCGCTCGCTCTTTTCCGCTCTTTTGAAACTCAGATACAAGGATTGCAATGTGGACTGGCATGATACAACCACTGTTGGGCGTATCATAGCCAAAGAAATATACAGAGGTATCAACTACTTGTCGGAAGACGAGAATTTGAATGCTTTTTTGTATTCTGTAAGCGACCGCCGCCGGGCATCAAATAGTATTCCCGAATTAGAACTTTTGATTGGGGAATATGATGACGAAATGGAAGCCAAACTGAATATCAATGGGCGTTCCATATCTAATGCACAGATATTGGTGGCAGGAACTACCGGTTCTGGGAAGACCAATTTGTTGGCTGTATTGATACAACAATTTAGGAATCTTTCGACCGATACGCCTTATCCGGTCAATTTCTTGCTGTTCGATTACAAAGGTGAGTTCTCTGACCCAGCAAACAATAACTGGTTAAATTATTTCGATGTGGATAGAAGTTGTATTCTTGACCCGGTACAGCAGCCGCTTCCGTTTACCCCATTCAAGGATTTTACGAATAAGTCCATCAATGAGATAAACTTGTATTCCACTGAAATGGCAAATGCTCTATGCGCTATTGAACGTACCAGTATCAGTGCTAATATGAGCAACCGATTGAGTGAAGCCATCGTAGATGCCTATAAAAAGACGAATGGAAAGCCTATTACCTTTGACTTGATGTTGAAACATTATCAAGAAAAGATGAATAATCCGGATAAGGACGACAGTATAACTTCTGTATTGAAGCAATTAGTGCGTAATCATCTCTTTGCAACAGAAGACCAAGTAAATTTGGTTGACGAGTGTTTTATCGTAAAAATGGATTCGTTCCCAAAAGATGGTCCGATTGCCAAAGCGATAGTTTATTTCGTGATTTCCAAACTGAACATTATATATGAACAGCTATCCAAACAGGCTGTGAATGATGATTATGTGCAAATCCGGCATTTCACTATTATAGATGAAGCCCATTATATGCTTGATTTTGATAATCACCCGCTTCGTAATCTGATAGCTGTAGGCAGAAACAAAGGATTAAGCATCATCTTGGCTACTCAAAATATGGATAGCTTCAAGAGCAAGCACTTTGACTTTTATGCTAACGCACAATATCCGTTGATTATGAAACAGCAAAGTATTACAGATTCGGTAATCAAGGATTTGTTCGGTGTCTCTGGCAAGGAGTTTCAAGAAATCAAGAACGCAATCGCTTCTCTACAAAAGGGAGAATTGATTATCAAAGACAACACGATGGCTCTTTTGGGATTTGCCGGTAGAAACTATAAGAAGATAAAAGTAACGCATTTGATTTAAGTAATATACTCTATGGCAACAAAATATTTAAAAAGCAGAAATCAAGAACTTGAAATACCCGAGAAGAATCCATTTGCAAATGACAAATTGGACAGATTGCACATAGCATCAGTATTAACTGATATAGTATCATTTTATGGACAATCCGGATGTGTTATGGCTCTTGACGGTGAATGGGGTGCCGGAAAAACCACATTCGTGAAAATGTGGGCACAACACTTGAAAAACACAGGATTCAAAACCTTATATTTTAATGCCTGGACTACAGATTATTCGGATGACGCATTAATGGCTATTGTATCTGAATTAAAAGAGCTATCTCCACAAGATGATAATACATGCAATAAAATAGCAACAGGAGCTGCACGCATACTTTTATCAGTAGGGAAAGGAATGTTCAAAAAAATGACAGGAGTAAATTCTGAAGAAATTGATGCTATTTTATCAGAATCCTCAGACATTGGGAAAGAATATCTAAAAGAATATGCAACAAAAAAAACAACGATAGAAGAGTTTAAACATGAAGTAACGGAATATGTTGCATATAATGCAGCAGAGCATCCTATAGTTTTCTTTATTGATGAGCTTGACAGATGTAACCCTCATTATGCAGTATCTGTTTTAGAACGTGTTAAACATTTGTTTGACATTCCGAATATTATTTTTGTCTTGGCAATTAACAAAATTCAGTTATGCAATGCAATACAAGGGTATTTTGGTTCTACTAACATAGATTCAAATGAATATTTGCGTCGTTTTATTGATATTGAATATACTTTACCAGCTCCAAAGTTGGAAGCATATTGCGAATATCTATACAACGAATATGGATTTGATGATTTCTTTCAAGATAGTCAACGCCTACAATATTTTAGAAGCTCATCGGAAGCTGATTTATTCAAGAAATTGGCACGGATGATGTTTGAATTGTTTCATTCAAATCTTAGACAGATAGAACGTATCTATGCTTATGCTCGTTTAGCATTGATGCAATTTTATCCAAATACTTACTTGGTACCAGATGTCTATTTTTTACTTTGTTTTTGGAAAATAACAAATCCTCCGTTTTATCTAAGTATTCGTAATAAAGAATACACACCACAAGAATTGTTGACGGAACTAGAGAAGATCCTACCGCATAGTTGTTTTAATCAAGCTGAAAGCATATATATGGATAGGTATCTTCTATATACCATTGCAGGTTTCATTTATTGTTATGATATTACAGACGTGGTAAATCAACGACCATCACAACCAAGTATTTCAGCAACAGAAGTAAATGGGAAGTTAATCTATCCCTTAAAAAGTGAATACCTCAATAAAGATGGTTTTAATGAAGCTCTAAATTATTATTATACACAATATTCCGAAAGTCGATCGAATGGACTAAGCTATATTTTCAATAGAATTGATTTACTTGAATCATTCAAATAAACATATAGTATGGATGTAAAACAATATATGATAGTCGATTTGGATAGACAGGGGGACAAACGGATGTTTGTAACCGAACAAGTCTCTTCCATTCGTGAGAACAAAAACGGACTTTGGTCTGTCCAGTTTTCATCATCCACTCGTGTATTCAATTACAATCGGCATCGTTTACTTTTTCTTACCCAGCCGGACACGATAGACCTGGGAGAAAAGGGATTGTATATAAAAAACAGACATATTACAAATGCAAATGAATTACTTCGCTTTACGGATGGAAGGCATACGTTTTATCATGTGTCTTATAATAACGGATATTTTGAAAATTTTGAAGGGAAAGACATCTATGTAACACGTACTCCGATTGACAAATCCGGTGGCTCTGCATGGGACTATTTACAGAAGCTGGCCGCAGAAACCGGATTGCAGACAGAAGAGGCAGAAAATATCCTGTCCAAACAATATGAACTGGTTGATGTAAAACGCGATAATGTTCCCTTGGCACAATATCTTGGTGACAAGACACAATTAACCGTTCTCCGTACTCCCAAACAAATATACTATCCGTTTGGATGTAATGTAAGCCAAAAGAAAGCGGTAGAAGCAGCTTTGACACATCAGGTGAGTATCATTCAAGGTCCTCCGGGAACAGGAAAGACTCAGACGATATTGAATATCATTTCCAATCTGTTGATGGCTGGCAAAACTGTCCTTGTCGTATCAAACAACAACTCAGCAGTAGATAATGTAGCCGAAAAATTGGAAAAGGAAGACCTTGGTTTTATTGTGGCAAAACTGGGCAGTGCTCAAAACAAGGAAACCTTTATCGCCAATCAATCCGGCTATCCCGACACAAACGGCTGGAGAGTTGAAGAGACTGCTGTAACACAACAAGCCTCAGTTGCACTGCAAAATGTGACACAAGGTTTTGACGGGCAAATCAAACAAGCCCGATTAAAAGTGGAATACGATGCACTGCTGAAAGAGACGAAGTATAACGATATGCTTCACCAAGAGACCTATCAAAATGAATGGTTACAAAAGAATCCTTCATCCAAACTCCTAAATTTGCTTAATGCATACCAAAGGATTAAAGAAAATGGAAAGGAAATAAGTCTCTGGTTTCGTCTGAAATGGTCTTTTTCAATGGGGATAAAAATGTATGCCTTTCTCGGTGGGCAGCCTGCGCAAGTAATCACAGACTTGGAAACCTCATATTACACTTCACGCAAAACAGAGATTGAGCAAGAAAAGGAACGTATATCTTCCACGCTTCAATCCATTAACATCCAACAAAGTGTAAAGGATTTGCGTTCATCTTCACTCCAACTTTTGAAGAACAAGATTGCCAAGCGGTATGCTGACACCGCAAGAAAGAAATTTACCATTCGAGACATAAAATCCAGAACTGAGGAATTCTTGAACGAATATCCGGTAGTGCTCAGTACGACTTATTCCGCCAAAAGTTGTATCAGTAAAGATATGGTTTTCGATTATGTCATCATGGATGAAGCATCGCAGGTAGATATAAAGACGGGAGCATTGGCTCTATCATGTGCCATGAATGCCGTAATCGTTGGAGACGACAAGCAGCTTCCTAATGTAGTAAGTCGTGACGAAGCGCAAGCACTCAATGCCATCCAAACAATCTATAACGTAAGCGATTCGTACAATGCCATTACTCATAGTTTTCTGCAATCATGTGTAGAAATATTCAAAGATGCTCCGGTCACACTGCTCCGTGAACATTATCGGTGTCATCCGAAAATTATTGAATTTTGCAACCAACGGTTCTATCATGGAGAGCTTATCGCTATGACTACAGACAATGACGAAAGCAATGTCCTACAAGTAGTGCGAACTGCCAAAGGCAATCATGCCCGTGATAAATTCAATCAACGAGAGATAGATGTGATAGTGCAAGAAGTAATGCCCGAATACACGGATGAAGAAAGCAGTATCGGCATCATTACTCCTTATCGTTTGCAGGCAGATGAAATCAACAAAGCATTGGGATGCGACATTGCCAGTACCGTCCACAAATATCAAGGTCGCGAATGCGATACTGTTATAATGAGTATGGTGGATAATGTTCCCACTGAATTTTCAGATGACGCAAACCTGCTCAATGTTGCAATATCCCGTGCGAAAACACATTTGTGTATTGTAACCAACGGAAATGAGATACCGAAAGATACAAACTTGGCCCAACTTATAGCCTATATTCAGTATAACAATTTTGAAATAAAAGAAAGCAAATTGCACTCTGTATTCGATTTGCTATACAAGCAATATACTTCGGAGCGGTTGGCGTATGCAAAGGCTCATCCACAAGTTTCGGAATACATGTCTGAAAATTTAATGTACGATGTCTTGTGCAACGCTATTAAAGAACTTAGATGGACAAATACGGAGATATTATGTCATTATCCTCTGTCTAAATTGGTCGCAGACTGGGATTTACTGAATGAACAGGAAAAGACTTTTGCAGAAAGTCCCTTTTCACACGTGGATTTCTTGGTTTACAATTCTCTTACCAAAGAACCTATACAAGTCATAGAAGTAGATGGTTGGCATTTTCATAAAGGCAATGAGGTACAACAAGCCCGTGATATAATCAAAGATGCAATACTGACAAAGCTGGGAATACGTTTCAACCGTATTTCTACTACAACTACGGTAAATGAGGTAACAATACGTCAAATCCTTCAATTGAACCAAATGGCTACACAACAATAAATAGTAATCAAATTATGATGTCAAAGAAAAACGGATAGGAGAAACAATATGCAGAAACTTCGCTGTGTAGTAGAACGTATCACTTACCAGAACCCCGAAAACGGGTATTCGGTCATGAAGGTCAAAGTAAAAGGTTACAATGACCTTGTGACACTTGTGGGCAACCTGTTGGAAGTACCCGCAGGCAGTGTATTATTGTGTGAAGGTGACTGGAAAGTGGATAAACGATACGGGAGCCAATTCGTGTGCCAGTCATGGGAAGAGGTTATGCCCGCAACAGCTTACGGCATTGAGAAATACTTGGGCAGCGGACTGGTGAAAGGCATTGGTCCTAAATTCGCTCAACTGATAGTGAAACAATTCGGGCTGGAGACCATCGAAGTGATAGAAACCGATATAGAACGGCTCTATGAAGTGCCAGGCATCGGCAAGAAACGGGTGGAGAAAATCCGAGAAAGTTGGGAGAAACAGAAAGACATCAAGAACGTGATGCTCTTTCTGCAAGGTTATGGCGTTAGTACGGCATACGCAGCAAAAATCTACCGACAATATGGTAAAGACAGCATTGACAAGGTAAAAGAGAACCCTTATCAGCTGGCTGATGACATTTGGGGAATCGGCTTCAAAACGGCCGATGGCATTGCCGTCAAGATGGGTTATGAAAAGAACGACATTCGGCGTTGTAAAAGCGGTATCATTTATACATTGAACCAGTTGTCCAATGAGGGACATGTCTATGCCGAAGAGGAACAACTGGTGAAATCCGCCTTGGAACTGCTTGATGCGGAAGAAGAGCCTATCCATGAAGCATTGACATCCTTGATAGAGACAGAAGATTTGAAAACCGACAAGGAAGCCATCTATTTACCACCATTCTATTATGCAGAAATAGGGACAGCCAACCGTCTGCTTGGTCTGCTGCAAGAATCAGAGAACAATCTTTTCACCAAAGCGTGTGACATTGAATCGCTCTCCAAAGAAATCGGCATTAAGTATGACGAAGTGCAGGTGCAAGCCATCCGTCAATCTGTCCAGTCCAAAGTAATGGTGCTGACTGGTGGTCCAGGTACAGGAAAGACTACCACGACACAAGGCATCATTGCCGCCTTGAAACAGATGGAACTAAGCATCCTGCTTGCCGCCCCGACAGGACGTGCCGCCAAACGCATGAGCGAAGCGACCGGGATGGAAGCCAAAACCATCCACCGCCTCTTGGAATACAATCCCCAGGACGGTTACAAGCGGAACGATGAAAATCCATTGGAAGGTGATGCGCTTATCGTGGACGAATGTTCGATGATAGACATTATTTTGATGAATAACTTAGTGAAAGCCATGCCAAGCTCCATGCGCCTGGTTATGGTGGGTGACATAGACCAATTGCCCAGTGTAGGTGCAGGGAATGTACTTCGTGACATCATCGAAAGCCAAAAGATTCCGGTCATCCGCCTGACACGCATCTTCCGGCAAGCACAATCCAGCCGTATTGTGATGAGTGCCCATGCCATCAATCAAGGAAAGTTCCCCGATACTACCAACGGCAAGGAGACTGACTTCTTTTTCATCCCAAAAGAAGAGCCGGAGGCTGTAGCCGAAGAGATTGTAAACCTCGTCAAGAACCGCTTACCCAAAGCCTATCGGCAAAAGACGAGTAACATTCAAGTACTTACCCCGATGCAACGGGGTATTTTGGGGGCTGCCAACCTAAACATATCCTTGCAAACAGCATTGAACCCCAATCAAACGGCTCTGAACCGAGGTGGCTACTCTTTCCGTGAGGGCGACCGGGTGATGCAGCTTCGTAACAACTACGACAAAGATGTGTTTAATGGCGATTTAGGTTATGTAGAAAAAGTGGATTTGGAAGAGCGCACGTTGCAAGTGAACTTTGAGGGCCGTTTGGTGGAATACGATGTATCAGAACTGGATGAATTGACACTTGCTTATGCCACCACCATCCATAAGTCGCAAGGCTCAGAATACCCTATCGTAGTGATGCCTGTCTTGATGACTCACTATGTGATGTTACAACGTAACCTAATCTACACAGGTATTACCCGTGCCAAGAAGATATGCGTATTGATAGGAACAAAGAAAGCCCTATCATTCGCCATCCGAAACATGACCGTTTTGAAACGGAATACCAAGCTGAAAGAACGGCTGAACCCTGCGTTGGCTGAACCCAATGTTACAGCAAAACAAACCAAAGAATACCATATTTCCGAATTCTCCGGCTACGGAATGGTGGCAGAAGACAATGCAGACTATGGCAAAAAGGGATGAACCATTCTTTATTTTTCACAAACAATATATTTGCAATTAAAATCAATCATCCAATATGAAGCACAGTGAATTCAAATCGAAAGTTCGGCAACACCAGATAGACTTCAAGGTAAACGACCCGGAAATCAACGTCCCCGCCAATCAATTTCCTACACGTAAGATACGGAAAAACGGCAAGGAATATCGTATAGAGGTAAAAAGTTCTTTGCGATGGAACGATGCGTGTGACGAAAACGGCAACTACCGCATTTTCTTCAGTGGATTCCGCAAAGAGATAACGGAAGTTGTAAACAACCAAGAAGAATTTCCTACAAAAGGACAGATGGTGACGAATCTCCTACGTAGCGAACATATCCCCTATAATGTATTCTTCCCTATGAAGGATGACAAAGAGGGAACGGCACGTCTCTTCAATCGCATATTAGGGGAAGAAAGAATCGGCATAATCAACGGTATAAAGATAGAATATAATCCGATGGGACTTCATGACGGTACCTCGTTTGATGTTTACATCGAATACACTCCTTTGGGAGCCAATCCCGGTGAAAAAGGGGGTATCGGTATCGAGGTGAAATATACCGAAAAGGAATATCCCATTAAGCGTGGCTCCAAAGAGTGGAACGAAACACACGATGTCCAAGGCATTCGTTTGGCTGCCAATTACAGAGAACCAAGCTATGCCTGTGGATGGTTCAAAACGGAATACATTAACGATGTCCCTTTTGAAGATAAAAATCGATTGGAATCCCATGTTGTCGCCAACCGCTACCGGCAGATATGGCGAAACCATTTGTTAGGTGCTTCCATGAAACTTGGATTGTCTTCCAATCCCGATGACCGGCTTGCAGAATTTACAAGTCTGACAGTTTATCCTCATGAAAACGGACACTTTTCAGAAATATGGAACGAATACGAGTCCAAACTGACTCCCGAAGGACTTGCCACGTTCAAACACATCACATACGAAGAATTGTTTCCGCTGATGCGTGACTGCCTGAGTGCAACGAAAATTTCTCACTTCAATGAATGGATAAATTATCTTTACCGCAGATACATCTTAAAATGAAAATACTACATCTTTCCGATACACATGGTTGCCACCACCGATTATGTAAGTTACCCGAAGCGGATGTTCTCATCCATTCGGGCGACTTCACGATGACTGGAAGTGAGAGAGAAGCGATTGACTTCCTAAATTGGTTTTGTGACCTCCCATATCCACACAAGATATTCATCTGTGGTAACCATGACGAATGCCTGTATGAAGCAAATATCAACGGTCTTGACAACAATGTCCATTACTTATGCAATTCTGGAATAGAAATTGAAGGTTTGAAGTTCTACGGTGTGCCTATGTTTATGAGTGACTGCATCAGTGACCGTCAAAGCCGCAACTATGCTGGGATTCCGCTTGACACAGATGTTTTGATAACACATAGTCCTGCATACGGCATATTGGACTTTGACGATAACATAAACTACGGCTCGGAAGAATTGTTGCAACAGATAAGACAAGTTCACCCACGACTACACCTGTTTGGGCATATCCATATACAGCATGGAATTACCCATAATGGCGAAATCACATTTTCCAATGGTGCCATTATGAACGTAGATTATTCTCAACTCAATGATGCTAATCTGATAGAGATATAACTCCCAAAATAATCCAAGCAACTCCGACCCACGCCTCACGGCAGGAGTCGGAGTGTAACAGATATAAAAGGAACTTATGCTGATGCCCTTGCTTCCAGAAAGCGATGGGCATTATCATTTACCAACTTGACAATCCGGTCATGGTATTCCGTATTGGAGTTGCACACCCCACGGCTCTGTATCACTTTTCCCTGACTCAATGAAAATTCCACCGTCTCGATACGGTTGCCTTGACGGTCATGAGCCGAGAGGATAATGGAATCACTCTTGGCGTAATACTCACATTTGAACACGCAATGCTTCATCTTTTTCCCCTCTGCTTGGTATGCTTCCAACGAATCAAGCACGGAGATTTCAATATCATTGTCACAAATAACGATACCAAAGAAACAAGACTTGTTTTTGTAGAAGTCCGCTTCCTGCGCCTTGGCTTTCATCATCTGCTCTTTGTTCCTGCGTTTCTCTTCCATAACCGTAACCTTGTTCATCCATCGGTCATGTTCAGCTTTCAGATTTAGAGGACAGATGTATTTGGTGCAGTGGATGTCCCGACCGCATTTCTCCAGAAGCCGGATAGTATCGCACCATAAACCAAGGTCATCCGGTCGGTAATGATGTCGTGTGGCTACCTTGTAGGACTGCCAGCAGCGGTCAAGCTCAAAAGGATGATAGATGAAATACGCCACCGCCTTGCGGTCTCCGGCTTTCATCATCGTTTCTATGCGGTGGTCACTGAGAAGTGCCTTCATCAGTTTTGTCGGATGGCAATTGGGAAGCCTTCCTTTCATACCATTACGCCTTAATTCTGGAAGAACGGAATACCTCGGATAGACGAGCGTTTCAGATATGACCCAATGCACATCGTGCATATTTCGCAATTCAATGGATGAGCACCAATTGAAACTATCCATATAATGCCCAAAAGTCCGACGCCTTGAAGTCAAGGCAGTTTGTCCTTGTGCATTGAGCCACAGACGGCAAACTTCCATATGCCAAACATACATCGGTTGTCCTTTTCTGTAAATGGCTTTAAGTAGGAAAACCCTCTGCACTTGCAAGTTATCCATTGTTTCCAAAGTGGAGAAATAGGAAGATGTTTCCCCTTTTCGTTTAAGGGTATCTTTCACTTCCAACTTACTTCCACAATGCGGACAGCGGACAAACTTACCTTTTCCCTTGTAGTCGAACCTTTTTCCGCAATCGCTACAAGTACACTTCTGACAAGAAGTGCGGAACGCAATATGTTCCAACACGTTTCTTACCGCCCACTCCACGGATTTTGAGCTGATGGCGGTCAGTTTCTCATTGGAAGCTGCCACCCATTTTTCAAACTTCGTCCTTGCTTTCATGGCTTAGATATTATCAAAAAGTGATAGTTCGGGTTGTTGACTCTTTTGCGGTTTGCAGACTTTCGGTCGGCTGTTACGCTGTTGTATCTTTTGCAGTTCCTCGTCTTGGTAGCGTTTGAGGGCGATGGCTCTCTGTTCCGCCTTTTCTTCTTCGGTTAAGTCTATATGATGGTTGACCACGACTGAACACTGCAATGGCTTACCGATTTCAAGGGTGGGTTCATCTATGGCGTGTACTGCCATTGAAAACACCTCCATGTCACTGAAACCGCAACATCCCGACTTCTGTACTTCATTAAAGATATAGTTCACCACATCGTCAATGGTACGTGTCGTTGTTTCGTACTTGGTACGGAAGAGTTCATCTTCCTTTGCCCGATTGTCAAGATAGTTCTTGATGATTTCCTTAAAATGCTCTGTTCCTTTCATATCTATTGTGTTTAGAGAGTTATCGGTTATAAGTTTGGCAACTTGGCGAGAAGTGCCTTGAACGGTATGGTGTTGATGTCATCGGAGTGAACAACCACTTTCCATTCCGGCTTTACCAGTGGCAAATGGAAATTCTCTACCGTGAAGCCAGTCATATTTGAATAGCACTCAATATCAGCGAAATTCTTTCTGTCCTTTCGGATATAAGCATAGTCTGGACACATTCCGAAACAACACCGTCTGATATTCTCTCTGTTCCATAGCAGGGTCAATTCATATTCACTGCCATTAAGAACCATCTTTTCCCTTCTGTCTATAAGTCTCATACGATTTTACGATTATAATAATGTTGAATTTTCTTGTTATTGGTTAGTATCAAACTCATATTCTTCGGTATTGTCGTACCCATCGAATACTACCCGAAAATCTTCAAAGTCCTGCCTATCTGCCAGTCTGACGGTATCGTGTGCCCCAATGTAGTAAGGTTCAAACATCATACGAAAAGAAGCGCCTCGTAATACGCTATTTGCCAATGTATTTACCATATACGGTTGCTCAGGAATAATATATCCCAATACGTATTCATTATAGACTACCAACTTGATTCTATCCATATCGCTAAACTTTGAATTGTTTTTATTTTCCCTTTTGTTTGAAGCCTTTCGGCTTCTCGCATCCGGGGGATTTTTACGATACAATCCACACGAAAGGGAAAAGGGACGTAAGGCAAACGTGACCAGCGGAAAGCGATTGGAATACCCAATTTGATACAAATTGCGGAAGGCTGCCGACCGCTTTCCGTGCAGGCAAGCATCGTGGCGTTTGCCATCGTTCCCGCCTTTCGTTCCTTTGTATCGAAAAATCACGCTGATGTGTGATGACATGGATAAAGAGCAAAAAATCCCGATGCACCTTGTGTACACCGGGACTTCATTCTAAGGAATCCGGCAACTATGCCGTTTGCCTGACGGTCAATCTTTCCGCTTTTCGTTGGCTATTTCCAACGACATTTTCCGGAACTGTTTCAATAGCGGTTCCACTTCCAGCGAAGTTCGTCTGGCACGGAGACCCGCCGCCTTGTTTCCCTTGTCAAGCTGGGAACGGGCATCCCGAAAAAGGTCTGCCGTTCTCTGTTCCAACTGTTCTATCAATTCTCTCATATCCATTTTGATTGATGTTGTTATTGTTATAATTGATTCTAATCTCACTTGCTCCTTTTGATGGAGATAACCGGCCTGAACATGTGCGGCTGGTCTTTCGGCGTTTCCAGAATGAAGCCAGACTGCATCGAATAGAGCCACGCCTTGCTTTCCTTTTGTCCTTCCACTTCGGTCGATGACCACAGCCAACAATCACCCGGTTCAAGGCTGATAGGTGTACCACCCACTGCCGTTATCCGTTCATTGATATGATAACGGTTCTGGAACAAATAAGCCAGTTGCCGTACGGACGGGACGTATGCCGACTGACCGTAACACCACATATCAAAGACTTTTATCGCCATCGGTGAAGCCACGTCCTCGCAGTGGAAGAGCGAATAGGTATTCTCGTTGCCGTCTTCTTCGGAAAGTGAAGCGGATGTCTCTTGGTCCACTCCAAGCGTATCGGCAAAAGCCAACGGCTCTATATCGTGGATATAGACCGCATAACCGAGGTTCCCAAGTTCGTTGTCACTGTCCACATAGAACACGATGCCCATTGCCTCCTTGCCGGATTCCTCAAAACGCTTCTCCGACAATACCGTACCGTCCGCACAGACCACGCTGCCAACTTGAAGTTCCGAAATGGCTGACATATCTTCTTCATGGTCGCAGTCACAGGATGCCAAAGCAGTCATACCCAGCAATCCTATTGGTAAAACGCTTCTCCACTTCATAGCAACGGGATTTCAAAGGATTTGACTACACAGACCGCATCCTTGTCAAGGATGAACCAGTATTCGGAACGGTATGGAGTTCCATCTGCCGATTCCGCCTCGTACTCTATCTTCACTTTCCAGCCGGAAAACGGTTTCTTGTCATTCGGACTTTCTGTAAACACAAGGTTACGGACAACCGACATCACGGACATCTGCCGTTCCATCAGGCTTGACATCGCCTTGTCCTCGAAGTCCATATTCTCGAAACCGTCCGTCTCCTTCATCACCTTCTCGTTCACTTTCATCATCGCCACGGAGATAGCCATCTTCTCTTCTTGGGTGATATAATCCCTGCCGAATACAGAATCCGGCGTACTGACTGCCAAAATCTTCACCGTCTCAGGACAATCAACGGATGCAAGCAGTGCTTTCTCTGCCACTTCTTTAGCCCGGTCTTTCGGAGGGGTATTATCTTTTAGCAGAAAAGCGATTGCGCCACCTGCCAATATGATTCCTGCAAGTAACAGGATAAGAATCTTCTGTTGTTTCATACATTCCGATTTCATATCTTGATGATTTGAAGTTTGTCGGGAGAAAGCCCCAACCGTTTGCGGTAAATGGAGCCATCTTCCCGGTACATTTCCAGTTCGGACGTAGTGATACTCTTCTCACAGATTTCCTTTACTTCGGCAAGCGTCACCTGATGACCGCCAATGTTCCTCCAGATGGAGAAGTTGCACGGAGCTTCCTGATTGCCGTAGTTGGAGCAGTTGAAAGCCCGGCTTCCCACACGGATGTCACCGCCACAATGAGGACACTTGGCAGTGACAGCCTGCATATTGATGGCACCGTCATCGGCAAGTTCCAGTACGGTCGGGAAGGTTTTTCCTTCCTTGGTGGCGAAGCCGTCCAGCAGGATGAAGCGTTTCTCCAACAGTTCGGAGATTTCATCATCCTCCATTTTGCGGTTGCCGATAATGGCATTGATGTTCAACACACAAGAGGGCTGTTCCCCGATGTTATGTTCACAGCGATAGCCTTTACAGGTTTTCACCACGTTGCCGCCACACAACGGGCAGCACCCCATAATTTTCTTTTCTGTTTCCATTTTTGTTGATGTATAAAGTTTATAAATTGTCCGTTCTCAATACCGGAATCCTCTGTTCCAATCATTGACGATACCGGTTATGATATTCTTGCCCGACATAACATTTGCCCATCCTTCTGGGTCAAGGGAAAACCAAAGGTCGTTCCACGACAAGGTACGTACCTGCCATGCCAGGATAAAGAGGTCGGTATTGATGGCTTCCAGCCTTGTCACCACCTCATTGGCGATGTAATACCTCTCCGCTGAACTGAGCAGGTTCACCTTGTGCTTTTCCTTTTTACCGTCTCCGCCAGCCACATCGTAGCTTCCAGAAGTGACCAGTTGCTTCATGAACGGATAGAGCGCAGCCATCTGGGTAGCGGCATCTGTCAACTCATCCGACACGATGGCGGCAATCGCCGTACCTTTGAGGTTACGCCCCACCGACTTCGTGAGCAGGCTACAATTCTTCGGTATCTCTGTCAATACCAATTCCCCTGCACGTTTGATTTGATAGAGGTTCTGCATCGCACCTTGTGCGTTGGAGAGGTATTCAAGCAGCTTGTCCTCCACGTTATGCACCCTGTCAAGGGCGACCGTCACCGCTGTTTCAGCAGCAATGATTTTTTCCTGTGTTTTCTTCCGTTGCTTATGGATGCTCTTCAATTCCGCTGTCTGTGCGAGGACGGCGGCGGTCAGTGTGGGGTCGGTCTGCTGGGCATGGTTAGGGATAGCCACGCCCAGCGACAGTACCACAACTGCCATCGTTTTCTTGATTGAACTTGATTTCATGTTTAATTTTCCTTTCTTATAATTTGATACCCGTGTTCCTTCGTCCGGCAAGATTGAGGTCACGGTCATTCTTGTTGGGTGACAGCACCGGTTCCATCGGCTTGTTCAGCAGACAATCGTTCCAGTCCTTGAACGCCTTGGGTGGTAGCCATTGCCCCATCTTGTAACGGATGGTCAGATGTTCAGCCACCTGTGCCAACAACGGACGTTCCGTGTTCAGCACAAAGGACTTCTCCTTGGCTTCCACCTGTATGCAGTCTTCTGTTTTGGAGATTTTCATCGGAATATCCTCCAGCAACGCCATCATGCGTAAGCCATAGACACGTCCGGCAAGGTCATTGTCGAAGCAGTCAAAGGCTTCCGCATGGGGAAAGCGTACCATTGTCCCGGTAATCTGACCGTCCGAAAACGTGCCACCGATAGAAACCAATGCGGTATTCTTATCCAATTGCGCCTTGTGGACTTGGTAGAACGCCATCGCATCAAAGGCTGACTCAAAGAAGAACACGCTCGTTACCGCTTCACGGTTTCCACCGGACAGGTCTGCCACCCAAGCAGAGTTCGAAGAATCTGTTCCTGCGGCTTTGGACTTGTAACCGCCAAAGCCACGTATCTCATAACCCTTCACTTTGTCATCCTTGTCCGTATAGGGAAAGGCGACATTGTAACCATCAAACTTCTCATTCTGCTTGTCCCGAAGCAAGGTCAGATAGGGAGAAAGGTCTTTGACGGTATCAGCCGATAATCCCCGTAGTGAGAATATCAGCGGTATCTTCTCCGTGTCTATCGGTTTGACCTCGTACCGGGAAGCATCAAAATGTGTACAGGTCTTGGCTGCCTTCACAAACTCCCTGTCCTCCCGGTATTCCGGTTCGGGCATATTGGCAAAACGAGCCATGACCTTGGCTATCTTCTGCCACTCGTCCGTGCCGGAGACAAAGAATGAACCCAGATTCTCACGTATGAATGTGACCACATCCCCTTTGGAACCATCCCGGCGGAAAAAGGTCTGCGCCGCCTTGTTATGAGGATTACTGATGATAAGGGTGTCCCGTTTTTCAGAGCCACTACCAAGTACCAGTTCGATATACCTTCCGACACCGGCTTTCCTATCCAGACGGTAGCCGAGGGCGTATGCAACATCATCGATACCCACACGAGATTTCAGTTCCTTGAAGTTTACCTTGTAATCTGCCATATCCTTCTTTGATTGGGTAATTTAATTTACTATCAGACTCTAAGCAGGCTGCTTTCCTTGCGTGTATGCCGCATCACGGCAAGCTCCGGCTCGTAGGTCTTCCGGGCGGTCATGTTCAGGAAAGCGTTCTTGTCGTTCATGTCCGTCAATTGGAAGTAGGCTCTTGCCGTGTTCTTCGTGACTTTCTTCAAACCTAACTCCACACCGTCGTAGGAAGCACGGATGGCATAATCACCGGAACGGGTCTTGACGATGGCGGCATTTTTGAACGGTACTTCCTCGTTTGGATCCAACGGCAGGAGCGGATTGTTCTTGGCAAGGTAAGGATCTTCGCCAAGGACCAGCCGTTGCTTGTCCACATGGTCAAGTATCAGATCGGAAGCCTTGTTCACGTCCGCCATGATGGAAACAATGAACTTCGGTTCTTTCTTCAATACTCCAATCCACGAATCCAAATAAGCGGCGGAGTTGTCGGTTATCTTGGAATCAAAGCCCATGGAGTGGCTGATCATGGCGGCTGTGAGTTCTGCCACCAGTTCCTCTTTCGCATACTTCGGGTCGCCGAACCTGCCGCCCATTTCCCGGTTGAGCCTTTCGGGTGTCATTGTCGAATGGGTCATCTCATGCAGCATGGTGGAATAGAACTCCATACCACCCCGGTAGGTATCCTCCGGCGTGCCTCCAATATTGAACTGCGCTTTCATAGGAAGCACTACGATATCACGGGAGGGAGAATAATAGGCACCGTCTTCCTGTTTGTCCGCCTTTATTGGGCAGAGCCATTCTTGTGTCTGTATCATGCGGTCAAGGGCTGGATGGGCATACATTCCTTCCGTATCACGTAAATCCGGCAGTTTGAACTTCTCCATCAGCTTCTTCATCCTTTCGGGCTGTACTTCCGATAAGTTGGTCTGTGCCACGTTATATACGGGGAAAGACTTTACAAAAGGAATGGCTTCCAGTCCTTTCCGTTCTTCCTTGCTCATGGCACGGTATTCGTCCGAACTGATACGCTTGCCATCCTTGTCCTTGACCAGCATGTCCCAATAAACGACCGGGAAGGATTTTTCGCCCCTCAAGACATGGGCTTTGAGGTTGTGCGCCTGGTTGAAAGTGAGATAGACAGGCAGTTCATAACCCTTTGCCGCCGTTTGCAGTTGCAGGAAGAAGGAGTTGGAGCCGGAATAGTTGCGCCCACCGACATTCTGCGGCAGACCGGCATAGCCCGCACCGCCAATCCATCCTTTCTGCCAGTCGGAAGACTTCATCTGCTCCATCCGCTCTATCATCATTTCGGTGAAGCGGTCAAGGGCGGCTTGACCTCCTGTTCCCGAAGGGGAGTTAGTTCCATACGCCATAGTCTTCATCGTTGAGAGCTTGACGTTCCATCACGTCGATTTCCGTCTGCTCGATGTAAAACTCTGCTGATTCGTCCGTGGGGTCTGTACCGTGCGACCTGCACCAGTCCAAGAACTCCTGTGCGTTCTCACCCTGCAATACAAAATGGAGGTGTCCTATTTTTCCGTCTTGCAGAAGCTCCACAAGCTCTTCGTATGTCTTTGTTGCCATATTGATTCTGTTTTTTATTGATTTGTTTCTGTTATGGATTATCTTTTCAAGGATGCAGCCTGTTCCACCTTGGCCACTGGTGCGGCAAGCATACTTGTTATCTCCGGGGTCAGGTATTTGGCGGCTATCTGTTCACGGGTGGCCGTCTTTGCCTTGAAGAGGGAATAGCCGTCATCAAACGAGATTTCATGTTTGGAGGTCTGCCCCTTGTCGCCCAGGTTGACCGACACCTTCCATTTGTTGTCGGTGCGGTCTTTCGCCACACGGACATCTTTGGATTCGACACCTTCAGGAAGTTGGTATTTCTCGTAGGCGGTTTTCAGGTGCAGCCATTCACCGAAGTTTTTCTCCACTAACTGACTGGGGGTAGCCACCCGGTCGAAGTAGGCATTCAAGTCCTGACGGGTAGCCACGGCAGACATCTTCGTGTCACCAATCTGCGCATAGAACTTGTATTTGCCATAGTCGGGACGTTGCTCGTCCTTCTCTTTATAGACATTGAATTTATCCACCGTGATATTACCCTCCGGTCCGGCTATAGCTTTGGGCAGTTTGAAGGACTCTTCCGGCACTTTCGGCATCAGTTTGGTCGGATAGTAGCATTCCATGAGTTGCGGAACGGTCATTTCTTTTTTCTGGTAGGCGGCAAGGTCTGCTGCATCCATCCGCTGTGGTTTAAGCTGCTTGCCGTCCATTTTGGCGGTAAAGTACCATTCTTCGGGATTCGATTTGCTTTGGTAAGCATGACCGTGTGTGACTTTCTCGCCGTTGGCGGTTGTCATCTGCGGTTCACGTAGCTTACGTTCCTGCTTGGCTGTTTCTTTGGCTTCCGCTTTTGCACCGGCTTTCGTCTCCGCCTTTGTTTCCGCCTTTGCTTTCGTTTTCTGTTCTTTGGCAGGCTTCTCCTTGACAGTGTTTTTGACTGCCGGAGCTGGTTCTTCCTGTTTTGCCTGTTTCTTGCTTTTCTTTGTCATATCCTTGTTATTTGATAGGGTTGTTGATTCCTTTTCCGATTTCTTCTGCTTTGGGTCTTCCAAGCGGTCACAGATGGCGACCCTTGCTCCAGCCCGGATAAGTTTGGGCAGGTAGATGTCAAGGGAATAATGGGCGAACTCGGCAATCTTCATATCCGTCTTCTCACCGGGAAGCATTTTGTCCGCCGCTTTTATGCCCAATATGACTGCGGCTTTCACCGCATCCTCCTTATACATCCGGTAGAAGTCCCCCTCCCTGAACAGGAGCATCGCATCCGGGTGTTTCTTTTTCAAGTCATCATACTGCTTCAATAAGCCGGCATCGTTTTCTGGTTTCTTCTGTGCCATAGTCTTATCGTTTGAGTCCCTTGCCCTGTTTCTGTTCGGGATGGTGATTCAACTTGAAAGCACGTTCTTTGGATTGCGCATCCACCACCTTCTGGTACTCCCAACGGTTCTTGTCGGTCATGACGAGACCAAGATAGTCAGGATGCTGTTCGTCATAGCGGAGTTTCTTTTGCGTTTCCCATTCTTTCAGGTCGCCCTTGATAACTTTGAAGCCCTGCGGTTCTTTGAGGTCAACACCTATGGAAACTTTCTCTCCACCCACATTCAATTCGACCGGCTTACCGTCACGAACTTGTTGTTTCTGCTGGGTGCCCAGTTCGATGTCATTGACCTTTTCCATATCCTTGAGTTTCTGCTCCAGTTTGATGTCCGTCACCTTGCGGTGGATGACCGATTGGGTCTCAGGGTCAAGTTGCAGGTATTGCCGGGTCTTTTCCCCGTTTACTTCCACGCTCTTCTGCACGATGTCACCTCTTTTGAGCCTTTCCGTTTCCTGTTCGGTCAGGAGAAGGAGTTTGTTGCGCCCGGTTTCCAGTTCCGCCCTTACCGGATAAGCCATGAGTGCGGGATGACCGTCCTTGTCGGTTGTCATCTGGAGTTTGAGGGGTAACGTGATCAAGTCACCATTTCGGGCAGTAAGCGACACCTGCATGAGGGGCGTCACCTCGCCGGAAACCAGCTTTTCCTTAACCTCTTGCGGCAGACTGTCGGCTTTCTTGCGGTCGATACCCAATACTGCCAGTTTCTCATAGGGCAACATTTCTGATTGATTTCTGTTGTTCATTTCCATTCGGGTTTGTTGATTGAGTTAATTTTGCGGCAATGACCGCTTTGTCAGACACAAAATTATTTCCACTGATACCCGGATAAAGAAATGCGCAACACTATTCTAATGATAATAATGATGGTATTGGGAACTGTCAGGGCTTCGGCACAGTTCTACACGATTACCAAAGAGACGGAAGTCAATCCTGTTTTTGTGAAGGAAGTGGCTGTTAGTGCTGATAATAAGGGAGAAACGGAATCCTGTACGGTAAAGGAAGAAGCGAAAGACACGTTGGTTGCCTTGGCCGGAAAATACAGCCACGATACTCCCGTTGCCCGAAATAGTGACAAAAGCACGTCCCTAAAATTAGGGGGCCAAAATGATGCCAGGAAAACCAGTTCTCTTCCTGCACTGACTATCCCCAATCTTTATGAAGAGATTAAACGGAATAACATTCTATATCCCAAAATCGTATTGGCACAAGCCATCCTTGAAACCGGTTGGTTCCGTTCTTCGGTATGCCGCAACAAACACAACCTCTTCGGCTTGACCAATCCGCAGACCGGAAAGTATTACGAGTTTGACCATTGGACGGAAAGTGTCCGGGCGTATTATACCAAAGTGCAATACAAATACAAAGGTGGTAACTATCTCTTGTGGCTCAAAGAAATTGGCTACGCAGAAGATCCGGGATATATTCATGGAGTAATTAGAATACTAAAGATACTTTAGGATGTAAAATACAAGTAAGAATTGTATTTTATACCACTTTTGTTGTGTAATATAAATTTTTGCCATATATTTGCAGGCAAATGATAGAACAATTAAACATACAAGCAAAAGAGTCAATTTTATCTGAAGATAAGGCTGGCACATTTATGACCTCTTTGGATGTCATCCAAAAAGTTATGAATGTGCCAATGTGCGCATTAACCTCCTTGCTAAGGGCTAATGGGTATGATAATATTGACGACACATCCAGCCTTTGCATAGATGAAGAAAGACTGGAGATTTTCGCTGAAGCCTATGTGCGTAAAATCCGAAGTTATTTTTTAGGTTCTCTTCGTAACATTAGCAATCTCACTTCCAAAGAACTTAGCAATTTCAAACAGTTTAACGAACTCTTTAAAAATAAAGATTTACAAAGAGAGCCCTCAAAATGGTCAGATATAGATGTTGAACATTTAATAGAGGCTTTCAAAGAAAAAGTAAAAAAAGAAACACCTAAGTTATCCGCTTATGATTCCCTTTTTGAACACGTTGTGGTAAGTAGGATTACAAAGTCACTTAAAGAGATAAAGGGGTATTTTGATATTTCTAAGATTTCCGATATTCTTCTTTCAATAACGCCTATCTATAAATGGAACTCCAACAATGAGAATTTCAAAGTAGAAGAGCAAACTCTAGAAGAAATTGTTCACAGCTACTATTATGTGGCAAAATCAACTTATGTAAAACAAAAGTGGCATATAAATTTCCTAATAAGGAACATTTATATAGCCGCAAGATATCACATATATTCTTCTGATTCTGATGATGAATTTTACAATGAAACATTAGCCATAGCTTAAAAAATGTTCATGTTTAATTTATTATTAGAATAAAATGAAGCAAGAAATAATTATAAATCAAATAAAAAGCAGTAATCTCCCGGAAAATACTAAAGTTGAAGCTATTCGTATAATTGAGCAATACTATTCCAATAACATCCAAGTTGCGTTGCAGCTATTGTTCAAAGTAATCGAAATCAGCCCGACACTTATCAAGCTATTCTGTGGCGATTAAATAAAACACAAAGATTATGGATATAGGTAATGCTGTAAAAATGCTTAGGATGAAAAAAGGTATTTCCCAAAAAGATTTATCTTCCATGTGTGGAATTTCCGCTAACGCATTATGTAGTATTGAATCAGGAAATACTTTCCCTTCAAAAAACACAATCACAAAAATGTGTGAGGCTTTGGATATTCCAAATTCTTATCTATTATTGTTTAGCATTTCAGAAGAAGATATTCCTGAAAACAAGAGGATTCTGTATAAAACATTATGTGAATCTATAAAGGAAGACTTAATCCAAAATCTTTAATGATTATGGCGTTTTCTACACTAAGAACTTGCCGGAATACAGCCATCGTATAATGATAATTTTTAACATACTACGACTTTATAAAAACAGATAGCTATCAGGTGTACTGGATAGAACGCATAGAATACATATTTGAGAACATTGTTGTTTACGATTCCTCTTGTTCCATCATACAACAAGATTGTAACGTAAGCTAACAATGTTCCCAATATCCCGTAGTGTATCATAACAGGCAAGGTAAAGAGAATCTGAACCATTCTGCCTTGTAAATTGTCTGCCTGTGCTTGGGTCATATAGAAGATGGCTATCATCAGAATGCCTCTCCAGTCATAATCCGTACCCATGCAATATGCCAATACAGCAACAAGGGCAACAGCCATAAACGACAAAACTTTGTGTTCACAACATCTATCCAACAGAGCTAGAGCCACCACTCCCAAAACCAAAGTGAACATCACGTTATGCGTTCCATCAGTTCCGTTCAGCAAAAACCAAGGTATTTCGCTAATAATGGCGAATGCCAAGAGTTGCAAGAAGTACCTTTGCCTGTTACGAGTATGGGAAAATCCTTCTGCAATCAAGAAAGCAAACACCGGGAAAGCGATACGTCCCACACAGCGCATCGTTTCATACAATACCGTACCATGTTCCAACAAGTAATAGGCGCAATGGTCTATCACCATCGAAATAACGGCAATGATTTTCAGTGAGCTACCGCTCAATCGGGGTAATGAAAGAAACCTGTTCATAAGCCATCAACCCATTCCAAGAAGTTCCTTGACCATATCTTCCACCTCCTGATTGACCCTCTTGAAATTGCGGTTCAGCATAATCTCTTTCTCCCGGTCATTCTTAAACTCATAGAGTTTGGGAATCGGTACATAGTGTGCTTCTTCCTCCTTTATCTGCTTCATATCGAAGTGTGTCTTGCAGAAATACTTCGTGGTCTTGAACTCCTCCGACTGCTCGATGTCGAAACGGTTCAGCATACTCTCATCAGTGGCTGTAAAATCACGTGCCGCCTGACCTGCCAGCCAACCGGTCGCCATGTCCGCAATCTTCGCCGCCGGAACAAGGTAGTCCATCTTCTCGGAAATGGTGGTTGATACCTTCTGGTCGTTGATGGAAATGGAACGGGAAGTTTGTTTCGCCTTGCCGAATACATCATTTTGCGCCCACTCCAAGGTTTCTTTGTTACGTGCCGCACCCATGAAGATGTTTCCGCAAGTAGTGATAATCTTCTGCATACCCACCTTGCCATAGTCCGCTTCCAACTGAGGAAGTTCCTGAAAGCCCAACGTAACTGCTACCTTATTGGAACGTGCCGTACCAATCAGACGGTCTATCTTGTGAAAGTAGAGCGTAGGAAGCTCATCCACGATAATACTTACCGGGATGTTCCCCTTGGAGTTCACACGGGTAATCAGTCGGTTCAGCACCAAGGCGTTCAACGAACCGATAACCTGTTCCTTTTCCGGGTCATTAGCGATGACAAGGTAACTCGGATTAGCCCTATCCGAAATCTTCAAATCGAAATCGTCCCCGGTAAACACCCAATAGGCTTCAGGGGAAACCAAACGGGCGGCATTGACACGAAGCGTACCCACCATACCTTCCAACTGGTCATTCGCCTTGTTCTCATAGGCACTCTTGAACGGAGCCATCAGTGAGGCTATCTTGTCATCCTGCATCAGAATATTGAACACCTGGTCGTAAGGTCTCCCCAAGAAGGACAGCACATGGGGCATATCGGAAAACTCTCCCGTAACGGTGTCCGGCTCCACCTCGTTACCCACCTCGTCCTCATACCAGCAACGGTCAATCCGTATCTTCTTCCCGGTTCTGTCCGTATAGCCAAAGCCGTTCAAATCGACAAACATCCTGTCCTCGTCCGTAGATACGTCATTACCCTTGTCATCCACAAAGTCCAGCACCACGTTCCCGTCCTTATCAATGGCATTGAAGTCATCCCAGTTACGGATAACTATCTCCAATTTTCTTCCCTCCAGTGATATGAAGCGTTTCAGTTTCTTCCCGTTCCTAAAGCCGACCGGGTGGAAGTTGACGAAGAAATAAATGATAGCCGCCAAGAAGTTCTCTGCCGAATTGGTAAAGAACGCCTCCGAACCGCCTTTCTTTTCGCCACCGCCCTTGTTCAATGAGGCAAGGAGTGTGGCCGCTGTTTCGGATGCAGCCGCCAAGTCGGGAATGTATTTCCGCTGGATAGGGTTGATACGGTTGGAATACTCCACGTCCGTAAAATTGACAATCCTAAATCCGCAGTTCTCCGGCAATCTGCCCGCTTTCCTGTTCTTGCAGAATTGGTAAAACAACGTCTTGGCAAGTGTCGGAAATTTGTAATCATATACCATAAGCGTAAAACCTTTGGCCGAATGTTGCCGGATGAATGGGTCTATAATGCCAAAAGACTTACCAGAACCCGGCGTACCCAAGACAATCGTTCCTCGGAAGGGATTGATGATGTTTATCCAGCCCTTACGCATTTTTTGCTTCCAGTAATATATCATCGGAATGTTTACCGAGTAGTCGTTATTCGTCAGGACTTCCGACTGTTGGAAGGATTCGTTCTCGAAGTTGAAACGGTCTTCGCCTACTTTGTAGTTGTAATACTTGGCGATGGCATCCAATCCTTGATGTATTAACATGGTGCCCACCACTGAACAGATTGCATAAAGAATCCGGTTTGCCGGAAATCCCATCCAACTCATACTGAAGTCCATTCCGTGAAAGAGGAAACACAAGCCGACAAGGGCCAGTCCTGCCAGTACCGGATAAATGACCATCGTCCTCACATTGAATTTGAGGGCTTTCTTCGCCTTTGTTCCAATGCAGACGATACAGATACAGACCAGTTCCGCCATCTTACATCCTGAAACGGAATTGAATACCTTGAACCGTCCAAGCAGTTCCAATACGAACTGCGTTACCCGGTTATCTGCCGTAATCGGCAAGTTCATCACGATTTCCAATATGAGAAAGATGTAAATGCAACTGCGGAAGTAGTTGTACATCTGTTGCTGTTCCCTTGTCTCTTCAAATGCCATACTTTATGCCTTTATATTCCGTTTGAATATTGTTTGAATACTGTTAGAATGGAATTTTCAAACCTATCAGTAACCCGTTTCGGAACGTGTCACCATGAATGAAATTCACATTGTTCTTTTGGATAAGGGCAAATTCCCAGCCGTTCTGAAATACATAGTTGTATTCAAAACCGCCTTCTATCCCAAGAAAGAACTTACGCTGTGTCGCCCCGAACTGTGGGCCAAAACGGAAGCGGAGCATCCCATTCTTATAGCGTACCAGACGGTGCTTATACATCAGACCGCCATCCCAATAATAGCCTTTCCAAAAACGATGGCATACCGGTGTCTGCCAATGGTTGCCCAACTCACCGAACACTTCCACGGCGTTACCGTAGGAGAGCGGATACTCGTAGCCTATTGTGGCGTTCAACGTGGAGGGAAACAGGAAGCCGGCGTTTATCGTCAACTTACTGTCTTGTGCGGATGCGCAAATCGTTGTCATCGCACAGACCATAGTAAATAATATCTTCTTCATGGCTTATCGGTATATATGGGGATAATAATGGTAAGGGGATTTTTTGAGGATGTCCGAATCGAGACCGTCCGCATGAAGGATGTCCTCATATTCAATAGTCAATGTAATCAAACGTCCGCTGATTTGGTTCTCGGAGATTTCAAGTCGAAGTACCTTTTCGTCCGGAAAGGTCAGTTTGGGTAGTACCAAGACATTGCGGTAATGCTTCTTGAACTTCTTGGCAAGGTTGAGCGAATAGACCGGTGTCAATTCGATGGTCTGCGAGTTGGTTGCCTTAGCCTCCTTCTTGTCAGTCAGCTTGATGCGCAACTCTTCGATGTCATAGGCTATCTTTGTCTTGTTCTCCAACGAGTAATCAATGAAGAAATAGTCACCGATGGAATAGATATTGTTGACCACGGCTTTCATACCGTGCATCCTCGATACCACCTGGTTGTACTTGCGGTTGCTACCATAGACCGCCCAAGCGTAGCGTGCCATTTCCGACACCGGCATGGAAACTTCGGGATTGATATAGGATTCCGCATGTTGGTAGGACACATGATAGATAGAAGCGGCATATTGGGTTGCCCCGGTATATACGATGTCGTATTGGGCAATATGTCGTTCTCCAATCAGAGTCACCGTACCCAATAGTTCGTCATCCTGATAGCCGGATGTTCCAATGGAATCGCTCTCAATAAACGGTTTGATACGGACAATGTTATCAGCACATTGGTTTCCGATAATCTTTGTGGTGGAAATATCCACCAGTTTGATATTCTCCGGCATGACAATATGGGTGGTCACTTCACGGTTCACATAAATCTTCTCGTTAGCGGATGCGTGTAAGGCAAAGCCAAATACACTGAGAATAATGGAAAGAATCTTTGTCTTCATTTTCAGGATTGTTTTATTGTTGGTTTTCTGTTTCTTATCTTGCTTCATCCGAATTAATCAGATAGACAATCGTATTATACTTGATTTTCGCCTTGTTCTTCCGAATATTGGAAGAGAGTGCCGAAGTCGCGGAGTTATACATATTCTGCAACGCTTGCAAAGCGACCGCCTCCCCGGAAATCCCCGAACCGTAACCGTCCGATTCAAAACTGATGTTCTGTTGTACCGTACTGGCTCCCGCATCTTTCACGAAATCACGGAAAGCGGATTCAGGGACATAGAAACCCTCCATGCCGTCATTGTCGAATACGGATAGGTTCACCTTGATGAACTTGCCTCCGACAAGTATGCTGGTGATGGCCGCACGTACCCGTTGCTGCCCAAAACCCGTTACCGTCCCGTACAGGTAGGTATTCTTTTTGAGCCTTGTCCCGCTTACCGTCACATCATCAAGTAGCTTGAAGCGTAACCGGGTACCTTCCTTTGCCTTGGTGGTCTGGTCTATCATCGCACGGATAAGCGTGGCGTCCGCCGTACTGCTTTCCGCTTCCACCGTGTGGAACTTATCGGCGTTGGTTTCTTCCGATTTGATGACAAGGTTCGGACGGTTACGTTCCTTTTCTTCTTCCCGTACCCGGGCGATGGAATCCGCTCGCTGTTTGCGTGCCGCTTCATCTGCTTCCTCCTGGCCGATACCCAATCCGCTTTCGATGGCTTTCTGCCGTTCATAGCTGCGCCGTTGTATCTCTTCCAAGTCACGGGCGAAATCTTCGGTATCATCATTGCCCGGTGTCTTGTCACCGTATGCGTAGGAATTGATATGCTTCCTCGATTCGGCAAGCGATCGTTCCAGTTCTTCCATTTCCTGTTGCTGGCGGATGCGTTCCGCCTCGGCAGCATCGAGACGGTTCAGTTCTTCCTCCGAATAGCCGTGCTCCAGACTCTCGTCCTCCGTCTTTTCTTCGCCAAGTGAACCGACGGCTGTAAAGGCATCTTCGTCACCGAAGCGTCTGGACATTTCATACATCTTGTCACCGGCTTCCTCCGCACGGGCTTCCGGAAGTTCCATATTGATGCGGTCGGTAGCGACTTCCTGTTTTCCACTTTCACCGCCCCCGAAGGTCTGCATCACGAAGTATATCAAGGCGCATAAGGGCACGAAGATGACCAACGGGAAGATATACTTGGGCTGTTTGAAATTTACTTTAATCATGATTGTTGTTCTCGTTGTTATTCAATGATTTGACAATGCTCTCCAGTTGCCCATACCGTTTGATGATACGGATGGAATCCCCGTGCGTCTTATGGGGAATGGCTATCAACGAATCCAGTTCCCCACGGATGGACTGTCCATTTGTGACCAGTTCCATCAGGGTATTCCGGTGCTTCTCCTTGTTCGCCTGTATGGTGTGGAATCCGTTGAACATCGGTTCCATACCGGCAAGGATACTCACTTCCGGCTTTGGACTTTCCGTCTCTCTGCCGTCCCATACGACTGTGCTGACAAGCAAGAACAAAAGGCTTCCCGTCACGTAGGCGAAGGTACGCCTCGGATGTTTTACCGCCCAAGCGTTTGCCAACCTTATCCGTGCTGCCAGCCGCCATTTCATTCCGACTCTTTCCATCTTGGGATGTAGCCATGACTTTAATGCCTGATGGGTTTGCAGGCGGCTATCCCGCAATTTTCTCCTGATTGATTTCATACCGCTATGTATGTTTGTTTTTTCCGTTAATAATCCAAATCCTTGTTTTCGATGGTTCTCCAGCCTGTGATCATCAAACCGTGCGGGTTGTTTTGTGTCCTCGGCACATTCTCAATAAAGCCGGTTGTGACCATTGAACGCTTCATGTCACGGGTGCGCCGCTTGATAAGCTGCGTACCGTAATAGGTAAACTTGCGTTCATGCTCGTCAAAGTTGATGGAATCGCACATGATGGTACAGACCGCTGACGAGGATATGATGTCGGAATAGAATCCGTTCTCGTCCAACGCCTGTTTCTGTTTGAGTGCCGTCCCGTCCGCCATGTACATCGCCTTACCGACCGTCCACTTGATATAGTCGTTATCAGGCGGCAGGTTGAAGAAATACTGATGGAAAAGCTGGATATGCGCTTTCGCTTCCATCGTGAAGTTGGCTTCCAGTTGCGCACGTTCCGCCAAAAAAGGGATATCGCCGTCAAGAATGTATATCTGTTCCCTTTCCTTAGTCACAAGGGACATACAACACCAAAGGGTGAACCCGCAAATGACCACACAACCGCTTATTGTCGCGATGACCGTCATCATGGCGAGTTTCGTTTTCTGTTCTAATGATTGTATAAGCATATCTGTTCGTTTTTTAATGATAGAATCGTATTATGGCATGACCGCTTTCGCTCCACCTGTCACTGTGTTACCGGCTACTGCTCCGGCTGTGGCTGTAATGCCCACTGCGGTCGCACCTGCGGCAGAACCCGCCCCTGAACTTACACCGCCCGGAATCAGCCAGGATGCCACTTCGGGAACAAAGCGGATGATATAGGCACCCACCAACATTCCCATGGCGTACATGCAGTTGGAACCGATACCCTGTAAACCCAGTGCGCCTATCTGCGACCAGGAATTAAGTGAACCGTGCAGCAGATGGTCGTAGGCTATCAAGTCCTGCTGCAAGTTATAAAGCAGGATGAAGTCGATGTAATAGAGGCACATATACGTAACGAATCCCCACAACGAGAGGGAGAGGAACTTCGACATCCACTGGCTCCATGCCGAACTCCAAGGCGGGGCAAGCGACAGGGCAAACATAATCGGACAGAATATCAGCATGATTGCCATGAAGATGCGTTGCGCCACAAGAATGCCGTAATAGGACATCTGGAAAATCAGTTCGCCCACAAAACGGATGACATCGTTAATCCATTCGCTGACTTTGGTCTCGGTGGCTACCGCCGCACGTTGGGCGTAGTTGTTGATGGTACTGCCCAAGTTCTCCACGTTGTAGATGAGCTTGTCCCACCAGTTGGCATCCTCGCCAATGGCTGCGACCTGCTTTGCCGTGGCTATGGAATCCTGTACCGCCCTCAGACGGTCAAGGTACTCACTCTGCTTCTGTGCCACCTTCAACTCGAAGGCGGCTACTTCCTTGTTCTTGGAATGTGCCATCGCTTTGGTGGCGGCTTCCAGTTCCTTACCGGGCACCTGCAGAGCAGAACAAATCCATGAAGAAAAGGATATGCACATGGATATGCCGACAATACGCAGCAGTTTCATCACATCCATACCACGCCGTCCGAGCATCATCATCCAACATTCGTAAGAACCGACACAGAGGGCAAGGCAGAGTCCGATGACCCGTGCCATGGAAACGGCATCACCCAGCACCGCCACATTCGGGAAGGTCTCCATGGCGACAAGCAGCTTGTCAAGGCTGTCGTCAATAGCGGGCAGACCGATAGTCAAAATAACACATTGTAAATTCATATTGAGTTTGTTTTACGTATTCATCAATAATGTGTAGCAGCCATTGCGCACAAATGGGCGGTACGGTTGACCAGTTCCTCCATCTTTACCTTGGCATCCTCGTAAGCCTGCCTGCGCTTGGCGTTCTCCAGTTCATAACCGACACCCGTCTTGTGGATATAGGCAATGTCGGCACATAGCAGTTCGTTCTGCCGTCCCAGTTCGTCTACTTGGTATTTAAGTTTGCCACCGCTCTTTTGCATACAGTAAAGCAACCCGTCCGTGATGCAGTCTTGCATCCGGTTAAACTCGTCCTTGTAGGATGCGTAGGTCAAATCCACCGTCCGGTCGGCTTCCCGTAGCAGTTCCTCCTTGTACAGTTCCTCGACGTACTTGCGTTCATCCTCAACCTTTTCCACTTTCTGCCGTTGGGTTTCCTCCGAGAGGACACGCACCGGCATGATGCGCTTGATGTTGGATTTCGGTTCCTTGAACCTGACACGCCAGCCGGACTTGAAGCCCGCCCACTTCCAATACATTTCAGCACCGGAGTATTTCTTGTGCAAGAAATAATAATACCAGTCGGGGGCAAAATCCCAAGGGCCGTTTTCCATTGACTGCCATTGCTTCTCCTTCTGTTTGTCATGCCTTACAGCTTGGGCATTTCCACTTATAGAAAATCCCAACAACGCCATAATAGATAAAGCGTTCCGTATCATTGTCTTTCTACATTTCATATCCTTTATTCCATTTATTGATTACTTTTTCCGCTATCGCGTTCTTGACCTCCGAGTTCAGTATCTCCCAGATGTAATCGGGCTTCCAGCCACAATCCGTCACCAAGAAGCAATAGAGGTTCGCATTGTCGATGATATGCCGGGCACGGTCGATGGATGTTTTAAGCGTCAGCACCAAATCCAGTTTTTCGTCCATGGAGGCTTTCATCAGGTTGATGCCGGATGCCGCCACCGAAGCATAGAGGTTGTAGCAGTGCTTCACCTCCCTTGATATGGCGACATTCGCATCCGCATAGTACCATGCCACGAAGGGTTTGCCCGACACGTGCTTGAACGTGTTGCTGGTAAAATCCTTGTATTCCTTTACCAACATATAAAGCGAGTTGGTGGTGGAAGAAATGGCTCCTGCCAATACCAGATAGGAATGTACATTGTTGAGCCTCGTGTCAAGGGTAGTCCGCACATCGTTGAACTTGTTCGCTCCTTTGGTAATGACCGACTGTTCCCCGAAACTCGTGGCCACACGTTGCAACGCCTTATCTTCATCCTTCTTGATTGCCTTATGCAAGGCTATCAGGGCTTCTATGGTGGGAAGGTCTTTCGGCAAGTCAATGGCGAATGTCCTGACCGGCAACAAAATAACCAAAGACAGAATGATTACATTGAATTTCAAATATTTCATAGTATTAGATTTTAGCTTTTCAATCCGTTCCAGTCACGTACCAGTCCACCCACATGGTTCTTCATCGTCACCACGTTTACCCATCCTTCCGGGTCTATGGAGAAGAAGAGGTCGTTCAGGGTAGCGTATTGCGCCATCATCATCATGCCCTCCACCTTGTAGCGGATGTTCATCAAGTCCGTATAGATGCGGTTGGCCACCGTCAGCCGCTCGTAACGGTCAAGCATATTATGCCCGTCACTTTGCTTCTTCGCCGTGCCTTGTCCTTTGAGGGGATTGTCTATCCTGGCATTGTTCACGATATTCACGAAGTCGCCTACCAGTCGCTGGGTTTCTACCACAAGGTTTCCCAATTCATTCAGGCACATCAGCTTGTTGCTGAACTTGGCTTTGTTGACCGTCTTAACCAATTCGGGCACATCCAAGATGATGTCATAGGCGCAGCGTCCTATCTCTGTATAATACTTGCTTTCCGTCCCGAAGCCCTTTACATTTTCCAATGTCACCTTGTAGAGTTCCTTGATGGTCGCCATACTTACGGTATATAATTCCAGTTTTTTCTTCTTGGAAGCAATGGAATCCAGACGGTGGTTATGCTGCCCCTCAATCGCCTTTTGGGTAGCGAGATTAGTGGTGACAACTTTCAGGCAATGCGGGTCGGTCACTACTTTCCATATAGCAAACGATGGGGTGGCGGTTGTCAAAATTAAGAGCAACGCCAACAAGGATTTAAACTTCACTTTTTCCATAACGACATGACTTTTTGTTGTTGATTGACTTTCCTTGCAAATTCGAGGTACTTCAGACCTCCGTCCAGTTTACGGTCGGCTTCAATACGGGTAATTGCCTCCTGTATCGTACCATACTGCCTGAGGTAAATCTTCAGGGCTTCCTTTTCAGTACGTTCCGTGGTGTATGCCCAGTAACATTCCGGGGCTTCCTCCACGCCATACACATCCGAATGGGTACCCCGGCATATCCAGACCTCCTTGAAGTAGCTACGCCCTTCATGGTTGTTCAGGGCGTTGATAGTGAATATCTGCTGACGTTGCACCTGTGTCAAGCCCAGGATATCCGCAATTTCCTCATACCTGTCCTTGAACTTGGTCTGGTCGAGCAGTATCTTCACATCGGAGTTGTTGATGATGGCTTCCTTCACAATGGGGGAATCTATCACATCGTTCAATTCCTGAGTAACCACTCCGGCTATGCCGTGAAACTTTCTCACCGTCTTATAGAGATACTTGATATACTCCGCCATCGTAGGCGAGGCAATCGCTTTCCACGCTTCTTCAATAATGAGGGCTTTTCGCCCTTTCTTGATACGCATCTTTTGCAGGAATACGTCCATGATGATCAGCACCACAATGGGGAAAAGCACGGGGTCATCCTTAATCTTGTCGATTTCAAAGACGATGAACTGCTCATCAAACAGGTTGGCATCCAAGTCGGAGTTGAGCGTCATTTCCAGTTCTCCGCCCCGGTAAAACTGTTTCAGGATGGCAGCGAAGTCACGAATGGGGAAGTCGATTTTCTCCAATGACATGATTTGGGGAATACGCTGCAAGGCAAACTCATAATAGGAATTGAAAGAAAGTTCCTTCACTTTCAACCGCTGTTTCTGCCGTTCCAGATGGTCTATCTGTCGGTCAATCTTGACCAGCATAGAATTGTCGTACAGTTCCTGCTTGAATTTCTCTATGATGCGCAAGGCACGCTCCCTTTCGGACGGGGAAGCAGCAGGGTCATGGGCGAGTGCGTTCAGGGAACGGCTTTGCCGCAGGAGCTTATGACGGCGGGCTTCCTCTGGCAGCATCAGCGCACGGCTCTCCGGTTTTTCCGGAACTTCCTTCTCGTTTATCAGCCGGTCAATGTCCTTCATATCGTGGTCGTACTTATCATGGTCACACTCCATGCGGGCAGCTATCAACAGTTTTTGTCGCAAACTTTCCCGTTCCTTGTCAGTAAAGTTCTCGAAGGGATGGAAATAGGCTTCGTAGTATTCCACGATGGTCTGGTTAATCAGCATATCCTCAATCTTGGAGGGAACAGCGTTCCCCTTGAAAATCAGGAACACCAAGGATTTGAGGAAGTTCTTCTTCTCACCGAAGTTCTGGGCATACTCTTCCTTTGTCACCTTGAAGGGGTTCATGGAGATCGGTTTCTCCTTGGAATAAGAGATGTATGTACCTTTATAATAGCCACAAATACCCTCGTAGGAATCTCCCGTATCAACCATGACGACATCGGTGTTTTGTTCAAGCAGTTGACGTACCACGCTGTTCATGTGGAATTGATGTGGGAGTATCTTAGCTATTGATATTCAGCTACATGCAAATAAAAAGGTACAAATATCGTATCAGAGTAAAACAGAGTATAAAGGTAGTTTTTAGGTATAGACAAAAAGGGAAAAAGAGAGTGGTTTTTGATGAAATGTTTAACAAAACTTTAACAATTGACTTGGATTTTTATGGTTTATCACCTGTCTGTAGATTTGAAGCCAAATGCACAAAGAACTTGTCAATGAATTATTTGTAATTATTGACAATCAATAAATTAAATATATGCAGAAGCCAAATAAGGTACAAACGGACAAGAAACCATTCACTATGAGTTATGATTCTAGTTATCATAACAACTATAAAAACTCTCTGTTTAGCTATGCATAAATTTGTGATGAATTAGGGACGTACCGTTTTTCCGATTCTAATAGGAAAATTTTCAGCATTTAGTTTTACTATATCATAGTATTTATATACATTTGCATGAAATCTAAAACATTTTAGTTAATATGTCAAATCTAAACAGAATAAAAGTTGTACTTGTAGAACAACAAAAGACAGGAAAATGGTTAGCTGAACAATTAGGTAAATCTAATTGCACAGTAAGCAAATGGTGCAGTAATTCTATACAGCCAGATTTGCAGACTTTAGAAAAAATATCAAAGCTTTTAGGTGTAGATATACGAGAACTGATAACGCCAACGAATCAAGAGAATAGGTTATAAATATCTATGTATGCCGAATAAATCTCATTTTAATAGTGGATTAAGGACATTAGTTCAACAAGCAAGAGATGGCATAGAACATAGTTCTGCTGTTCATGTCCACAATTTCAATAAAACCTTTCATGCAGTGTATATTCAGGACGCTGTTAAGTTTTTAAAGACCATACCTGATTCTTCGGTTCAGTTGGTTCTAATAGACCCTCCATATAATTTGAAACTAGATTATTGGGATTCCTTTCCAAATTATCTTGATTGGGCAAAACAGTGGATTGATGAAATATTCCGCATAATGTCAGATAATGGTAATTGTGTAATTTTTGGTGGTTTCCAATTTCAAGATTTGAAACAAGGCGACCTATTAGAAATTTTATATTATATCAGGCATAATACCAATCTGAGACTAATAAATCTCATAATATGGTATTATAAAAATGGGATGAGTGCACATAGATATTTTGCTAATAGGCATGAAGAAGCAATTTGGCTATCTAAGACTAAAAAATATTATTTTGACTTAGATTCAGTTCGAGTTCCGTATGATGAGGAAGCCAAAAAAGCTGCTCTAAAAGATAAAAGACTTAGACCTGAAAATATTGTCAAGGGTAAAAATCCAACTAATGTTTGGGAGATAGGACGATTAAGTGGAAATTCTACGGAACGAGTGGGGCATCCTACTCAGAAACCTACAGAAATAATTCGACGATTGGTAAAGTCGTTGTCTTATGAGGGTTCTCTCGTTTTGGATTTTTTTGCTGGTTCAGGGACTACAGGAAGGGTATGTATTGAAGAAAATCGCCATTCAATTATGGTGGATTCTGATAACTCATTGAAAAGATATTTTGAAATGCACCGAAAGAAAATGTCTGCAACCTCTTTTAAACCATACGAAGTTTGCGAAGATATAGATATAGAGAAATTTATTGAGATGGTAAATCAAGGAATAAACTTACAGAAAAATAATATAGAATAATAATTTAACAATAATAATATGGCAAAGAAAAATCAATCAACAAGATTAACTCTTCAACATAAAGAAAGTCATGGCGTTGAAGGTATCTTCGGAGAAGAAGCCAAATTGCATGATTTAACAGTAGGTGAGATTTCTCACCATGTCATTGCAAAGCTAACAGAAGATTATCCTCAGTTGACATTTCGATATAGACAAAGCATAGAAAAGAAAGAAATCAATGAGGCTTTACAAAAGGTTGACCCAAATCTTGGACAAACCCTATTTGTGGAGAATGCAAGCATTATTCCTGATGGTGGGATAATAGAGGTAAAGGACGATAACGAGAATTGGAGAGTTGTGTTAGTGTCAGAAGCCAAACATCAGGGAAAGGATATAGAAAATATTAAAAAAGGTGAACTAGTCGGTAAGAATAAAGACCAAGATTTAATGGCTGCTGGAAATGCGATAGAACGTTCTCACAAAAATATCTCTGAAATTGCCAATTTCATGTTAGCGGAATCTCATTTCCCATATGTTTTGTTTCTTGAAGGTTCTAATTTTTTAACTGAGACTATAAGAGTAACAAGACCTGATGGACGAGTAGTTACTCTTGAATATAATTCAGGGATGCTTAATAGATTAGACAGATTAACCGCTGCTAATTATGGAATGCCAATCAATACCAATCTTTGTAAAAATATGTTTGTCAAGCATAAGGATAAAACAATAATGCTCCAAGCCACATCTATTTATACTCAAGGAGACGGAGGTAGTTGGGATAAAAATAAGATGTTTGACATAATGCTTGAAATATCAAAAACTTCCTTGCAAATATTGGGCAGTGATTTATTCAAGCAATTAACAAAAAAATAAACATTATACAGGTGTTTGTTATGGCGAGAAATGCAACAAATGGTTTATTACAAAAAGCTAAGAAGTCTAAAAGTGATGAGTTCTATACGCAACTTTGTGATATAGAACGGGAACTTCAGTATTATCAAGGTCAATTTGAAGATAAAATTGTATATTGCAATTGCGATGATCCTAGGGTTAGCAATTTTTTTAAATATTTTGTAACAAATTTCCATAGCTTAGGATTAAAGAAACTAATTGCATCTTGTTACATAGAATCTGACAATAGTATATTTCAAGAAAAGGATTATAAAACAGGATTCTATTGTGAGTATTTTGGTAAGAACAATCAAAATATTGAGTTTATAAACTTTAAAGGTAACGGTGACTTTAGAAGTGTTGAATGTATTGAATTATTAAAACAATCTGATATTGTTGTCACTAATCCACCATTTTCATTATTTAGAGAATTTGTATCTCAAATAATGAAATACAATAAAAAATTTTTAGCAATTGGGAATGTTAATGCTATTACATATAAGGAGGTATTTGAACTAATCCAAAGTAATAAAGCTTGGTTAGGTGTTAATCTTGGCAGAGGAATTTCAGGTTTTATTGTTCCTGACCATTATAAGCGTTATGGCACAGAAGTAAGTGTTAATAGCGATGGCCAAACAATTATTGCAACTAATGGTTGCTTGTGGCTGACGAATTTGGAATTATCGCAACGCCATAAAGATATTGTACTGACAAAAGAATATAAAGGTAATGAGGATAAGTATCCACATTTTGATAATTGCAATGGTATAAATGTTAACAGAACGCAAGATATACCTAAGGATTATCATGGTTTAATGGGGGTACCTATAACATTTCTACACAAATACAATCCAGAACAGTTTGAAATTGTGAGATTCCGAAAAGGGGATGATGGCAAAGATTTACGGATAAATGGAAAATGTCCATATTTCAGAATACTAGTTAAAAACAAAAAGATTTAATGCATAAGGATTAAGACATTATTAGATTTATGAAGATTAAAAATATAGAAGATATAAATTTTCTTATTGATAATTCTGTAGAAGAATCTACTGAATTAGAATATAAACGTTCATTCGCAAAGTCTAATAAAGATTGGAAAAAAGAACTAGCGAAGGATGTTAGTGCGATGGCAAATTCAAATGGTGGAGTAATTGTGTATGGCTTAAAAGAAAAAGAAATATCAAAAGGGCATTCCGTTCCTGAAGAAGTATCACCAATACCAACATCAGAGATGACAAAAGACCAATTGTCACAACTTTTATATTCAAATATTCAGCCAGTTATTGATGGCATAGAGATTTCCTATATTCCATACGACGAAGAAAGTGGTTTTTACATTGTATCTGTGCCTCAAAGTAATACAGCTCACCAAAACAAATTATCTCATATGTATCATAAACGGAGAAATGCTACCGTTGATGTAATGGAGGACTATGAAATTAGGGATGTAATGAATAGAAGCAAAACGCCAATTATAGACTTGGACTTTGAATTAGTAAAGACAACAGTAAAAGTTATTACAAAGGATTATTCTTCTTTGTTAACGTTAGGGAATCTAGAAAAAGTAAGTACAAGAATTGACTATAGTCTAAAATTCAGGCCAGTAAACAATGGTCAGATATTAGCTAAATATGTCAACTATTTTGTGTATATTCCATCATGCATAATGTCGAATGAAGAAGAAACTGATAGTGAGAGTGATTACAGTGAAATTTTTGATGATAATACAGTACGGGATGTTGTTGGAATTGATGGGTTTAGGAAACAATATGGTCCAGCTCGTTATGACCCTATATTACCAGGAATATGTGGACGTTCTAGAACTGTTAACTTAAGCATTGAAGATGATATGGACTTTGAAAAATTACCATTAATAAGATTTGAAACACATGCAGATAATGCTCCTATTCGAAAGGGGGATATTCAGTGGAAGGAGATTAGGGTTATAAATAAATATGATGAAGAGGTACATGACCCAATGGCACCACCATCACTATACTAACATAGAAATAGTATTTAACGGCTAATATTTTGCTGTTTTTGTTCAATTTTCCAATCATATGCCCCATTAGCAACATCGGCAACCTCTTTATAGGTCTGCCGATGTTTTATTTCATCAAAGGTCTGTCGGCTGTCCGCATAGTCGCAAAGCCAAGTCCCGATAGACTGATGCTGTTCTTTGGTATCGCCATAGCTCCGCATCACATTCTTAATATCTGCTGCTTCATCATTGCCAAAAATAGACTTGTACTTTTCCGTGCCGTATGCAATAATCGCATCAATGGCTCTCTTGAAAACATCGCTTGCAGCATAGAGCACATCGGCAAGGATAGCCAAAATCTGCTTGCGTAAATTTAGTTCACCTTGCAATCGGTTGATGGTTTTGTCTTTCTCCTCATTGGCAAGTCTGACCGCATTATTGATGCGTATCTGTACATTTTTGTTTTGGCTGTTAAGTTGGCTAACCGCCTTGTCTCGTTCCAAGGCAAGGGAGCGACTTTGTGCAATGGCATCATCACGCTCCGCTTCGGCTTTCTTTTTTTCGGAAGCCAATATTATTGTCTGCTTTTCCACCTCTTTGTTGACGGTTGTTTTGAACGCCTTTTTAAGGCGATCAAGTTCCTGGGTGAGCAGCTTGTGTTCCTTTTCAAGAGTGGCGGTTTTGCCAATTCCGACCAAACTACCGACACTATCCAAAATGCCATCTACCGTTTTCTTTCGGATTTCATCACGCTTTTTCTGCTTGTCGGCAATCTCACTGTCAAGAGCTGCACTTTGTTCAGTTTTAGCCTTGTTCTCAACCTCGATGGAGTTGCGCTCGGCTTCGGCTTTTTCTTTGGCAGAGAGAGCGGCTTCTTTTTCAGCTTTGGCTTGCTCCGCTTCCTGCTTCTGCTTGGCGATAATGAAGTCTGTGCGCTCCAAATGTTTCTTACCTGTAAGCTCTTTTGAGATGCCCCTTTCCATCTCCAAACACTCAGCTAAAAGTGTCTGCATCTCGCTCATGGCTTTCTCGTCCAACTTGCAAGACTTGCCTGTTTCATGGTTCATCCAATCCCATACGATATGGGCATGAAGATTGGGCTTCCAAGTTGCATGGTCTTGCGGATTGCTGTAATGTCCCTCGTCACGGTGTATGAACACTTGCAAGGGTGTGATGCCCCAACGCTCCTTACACACCTCACAGAAATGCAGCAACTGTTCCATTGTCGTATTATTATTGATTACGACTACACCCTCTTTGAGTGGGGTGCTGCCACGCACAATGGTCACCTTACCTGTCTTTTTATTCACTCGCTCACGGTCTTTGGTCTGCATTGCCCGACCTGTCTTTTCCTTTACCATTTGAGCAATCTGATTATAGCGGTCAGTCAATGAACTATTGCCCAATTCAGGTGCTACCCATGTTTCGTTTGAAGTCATGAGGTCGGTGCGTATGTAGAGTCTTTCCTTGTTGATACGGGCGAGATACTCGGCTCTTCGCCTGTTATGCTCTTCACTGCTGCCTGTGTTGCAAGGTTTGATATTGATGGATGTCTTTTGTGCCATTATGGTTGATTTGTTATGTTGTTGTTTCCCAATATCGGGTCATTAGGGCAGAGCCTTAATCGGTGGGTGCAGGGAGAGGGTCACTTCCTGCTCGGGGTTCTCAGGGGTGGAAACCAATGAGCGGAGTTTCCAAAGAGAGGGTCACTCTTTGGTCGGGTTGCATAGGGCTGACAGCCCTTGCCAGGTTCTTAGGGTAGCACCCTAAGTGGGACGGGGCAACGCCCAGCCCCTCGGGAGAGCCCACAACTTCGGGAGCGAAGCGGAGAAGTTATAGTGGGCTATATACAGGGCAAGCCCTGTCAAGCAAGCCACGACAACGGAGTACCGCTTAAAACCTATCCATTGGCTTACATGTATGCCTGTGGCAAGGATAATTCTCTGCATACCGTTATTTAGCATTTATCGGCTTTCTGCGGCATTCTTTTTACGCATACTATCTCCATATCCAAAATTAGACAGAAATGCCGTTATCATCCTCTAAAATCAAATTTGGCGGTAATGTGTAATCGTCCAAACTTTGCTTATTGTCGGCTTCGGAAAATGGAACAGACGAACAAGAGGGAGAAGAAAATGGAGCTGTTTCAGCAATCATGCTGTCTGCATCCTGCATCGGGCTTTCGCTGTCACTCTGAATTGGCAGGTGAGTATCTTCCGACTTGTCGCCATCGAAAACAGGTGTCCGCATATCTCTATTTTGCCTATTGGTGTTAGCCGTTGGTTTGATATAATGAGGATTGGTCATAAGGGCACCGTTCACATACCACCCTGTAAGAAAATGCAGTGTATGTATGGAAGTTCGGTTGTTGGTCATGGTGGTCAGCATCCCCAGCCTGTTAAAACTGTCAATGAGTTTTCCGACAGTCTTGCGGTTACAGCCCAAGTATACTGATAACTCCACATCGGAAGCTGCTACTTGTCCCACCTCCAAAGTGACCTGAATGCCCTTGATGCTATAAGAGGTTTCCGTGCGTATCGCATCGGTCATCAGCTTGTGCAGGCACCTCAATCTAAATACGGATGATTTGCTGTCCAAAAGAAAATTCCATTGTTTAGCAGAGAGAATGGTACAGTAGTGTATGTTTTCTATATTCTTGTACATAATCTATGATATTAGGGTGGTACAATGGTCATCTGTTTGTTAGGGAACTTGGCTTGCGTTTCTTGCCGTTGCGCAACTCTTCAAGCCGACTGTTAAAGTCGCTTTCCATGTCTGTTCCTGCCGTTCCTCCCTGCTCAATCCATCGGATGATTTCATCTTCAAAAAAATAGAGTTTGTTGCCCCTTTTGTGGTATGGAATGCGCTTTTCGGAAGTCATGGCATAGATGGTGGAAACCGACTTGTCAAGCAAGGTAGCCACTTCATCCAAATTAAGCGGTTTACGATGTTCGGTTTGTTGTGGTGTCGTCTTTTTCAAGACATCCTCAATTCTGGACGAAAGCTGTCCGACCTTTTCTATCAAGAGAGAAACCGCTTGAGGAAGCTGTTCAAAAGTTATGTTATCCATATGTGATTATTTCTTTCTGTTATTGTTATTTAAGTGAGATTTGCTCGGAAGCCTTTCGCTTCAAGTCATTTACCACATCGGCATATACCTGTGTTGTTCCCACGTTGCTATGAGTAAGCATCTTGGATATGGTATAAAGGTCAGTCCCTGCAGCAAGTTGCAGGGTCGCATAGGTGTGCCTAAAGCAGTGGAATGTGATGTGCTTCGTTATCCCTGCCGACTTTATCCAGTCTTTCAGGTATAATGGGAGTATGGTTTGGGTCAGTCCTTTGAATACCTGTCCGCTTAAACGCTCGCCGCACAATGCGAGTGCTTCCTCCGACAAGGGCAGCACTGCTTCCATCCTCGTTTTCTTGGTTACTATGTGCATACACCAACCGCCATCGGCAGCCTTTACAATGTTCTCCCACTGTAAGCGGATGATGTCACTGATACGCAATCCTGTAAGGCAGGAGAACAGGGCGGCAGTCCGAATGACAGGCTTCTCACAAGGTGTATTGGCAAGCATCTTTACTTCTTCAAGGGTCAGGAACTCACGCCTTGTGTTGGCTTCCTTTGCGTGTTTCAGCCGTGGAGCGATATTCTCTCTGATACGCTTCTCCTCATAAGCCAAGCGCAAGACACACTTCAACTTGTTCAGGTTATTGTTGGCTGACGATGCCATCATCTTACCTTTGGTCTGCGTGGTGAGAGAAAGCAGATAAGTCAGGAAGCCTTGGCAATAATCCAAAGACAAATCATCAAAGGTGCAACTGCCACCGCAATATTTCTCAAAATGTTTGTAGGCTGTGTTCCAATTTCTGAAATTATCATCGTCAGCCATCTTGGAGCGGAAATAATCCAAGAAACTCTCCTTGCCCCTGTTGCGGTCAAGGAAGCCAAACTCCTCATTGATGATGGCTTCCGTCCTCTTGCACTTGATTAGTTCCGCATTGCGGAGCATTGTCTTGTTGAACTCGGCTTCAAACTTCTCTGTCGGATTGGCATAAATATAGATGCCGAGATATTCACGTCTTGTTGTCTTGCCTGTCTTTGGGTTTCTTACAGGTGGATAGAAATCCAAATAGAGCGACAATTGCCCATTCTTGATAGGGCGTTTCCTTACTGTTACTTTCGTGCAAATGTTTGTCATATCGTTATGTATTTTGTTTATTGTTACTGTGTCAGTTTATAAAAGGGTTATTCTTTACGCTTGCTTTTCGTGCTTGTACTCCTCTTTTCTGCATCCTTTCGAGCTGCATCCCAATCGGCTTTCAGGTAAAAGAGCCTGTTGCCGTGGATACGTTTTGTCCTTACTCCATGAGTAAGGGCAAACCTACGTACTTGCGTCTTGCCTAAACCGAACAGGCGCATGATGTCAAAGCAAGAGTACCAATGTTCCGAAAGGTCTTTTCCCAAACGTTCCGTTTCTTCTGTCATCGCCTTGTCTACCTCCGATTTCGGAAAGCACTTGGTGGAGTTGGCTTTGATGCATGGAATGGAGTACCGCATACGGAGATTGTAAAACCGCCCATAGGTATAATTGAACTTTTGGCATATCTCTGCCAATGTATAAAGGTCGCCCCCTGCGTTTTCTGCATCTATGAAAGTGTCACGTACGGACTGTTTGTAGTTGCTTGCAGGAATGAGTTTCTGCTTGCTTGGTTTGCTTTTAGGCTTCTCCTTTCCCTCTTGTTGGGAAATGGAAATGTTCTCTGTATTCTGTTTTTCTTCTTTCATTTTCTTTTCTGTTTTTCTGCTACGTTTTGCGAATGGTGAAACGCTGCGCTTGCAGTAGGTTGTTTCCTTAATCATCAAAAAGAAATCCTCTTTGGTGATAAGTGTGATATGGTACGTTATCCTGCAAGCCCGAAGCGTTCCCTTGTATATCAGATTATATACGGTTCTATTGCTTACTTGCAGTAGATTCGCCACTTCCTCAATGGTGAGGAACTGTTTGCCTGCCAAATCCCAATCCAAATTGGTCTGACCTGTTAAATTCTGTTTCATTAGACGGTCCATTATCGAAGAAATTTTGTTGTACGCTGTTGAATACTGTTGCACACTGTTGAAAGGTTGTTGAGCCATGTGACCCTCCTTTCGAGGTACAAATGTGGTACAAATTTACTCCAATAAGGACGAAATGGCAATAGGCAAAATCGCACCTTGTTAAAACTTGTTCGCTGTTTATCAGCGTTTTATATGCTAAGTTTTTGCTCCCGTTTGCATCTGCTTTGACCTCAAAAACTCCATGTGGAACGATTTACCACTTCCGCTTGGGCCGATACAAAAGAAATTGGCGTTGTCCGTCATCTTGACCTTGCCTTCCTTACCGGTGATGTCGATACAGACGGGAAGTCCCTGACGGTCGGTATAGTAGGTTGTCAACGGTGTATCTTCTGAACCTTTCAAATGCTCTTTGAAGAAAAGGCACAAGGCGGCATCGGAGAGCGTCAAGAACAGGTCATAATCGGGATTGAATGTGTAGGCATTGCCGGGAAAACTGTCAGTAAACAGTTCCAACTGGTTGTAGGCTGTTCGTGAAGGCATGATACCGCACTCGTAGAGTTTCGTCTCGATGTAGGACGTTACCGGGGTTACTTTGTCCACAGGACAACTGACCAGTATGTTGAAGTTGCTGTTCACCAACAGGGTACTATCTACAGCCAGACGGTTCAGCACTTCCTCGATGTCCGCCTTGGCAATCTTGTTGCTCGGGTCGGGCATGGAGGCGTGACGTTTGGCTTTGGCTTGCAATTTCCGTAATAGTTTGCGTTGTCCGGGAATCTGTATCACCTGGTTATAGACCACGCAATCGGTATGTGGTATATTCGTCAGGAAAGACAACAAGTCAGTGGCGATGCCGTAGTCGTTGATGTTCGTCTGGGTATATGGTTTTACCACGGACGGGAGGTTAATCTCGTCTATGTCCACCAAAGGGAAGGAACGGATTATACGACCGCCGATTTTCAGGTATTCGTCCGATGCCTTGAAGTTGGTCATGGAGAATGAA
>OGDQ01000077.1_pt1 | contig 76525 bp, 80 predicted proteins | sample 1570451 | NCBI WGS metagenome assembly OGDQ01 (sample SAMEA2582171, study PRJEB24529) | metagenome | biome: Human gut stool | place: China | collected 2011 | reverse complement strand
AAGAATGTTGGAAGTATGCTTTTTTCAGCACACCCCAACATTCATTATAGAACCTTCATTTTTTTATCAGGAAGGTCTTCGATACTTTCTGGTAAATAAAAAAAGCACGATGTGCTAATGATGTGCACTCGTGCAAAAATGAAGCTTGTCGGAAAAATGAAGATTATTGGAATCGACCGTGTGAGGCATCCATGAGATCAGCGGCATCAATAGACATCCGACAACAGCAAAAACCACAGAGGCAGAGGGGATGCACTGAGCAGATTTAGATGCTGTCTGGATATCTGGAAATTATTTCTGGATAAATCCTTTTTGGATCGCATCCTGGATCATCTGATCGGCAAGCTCGTACAGGCGCTCAGAGCCGAGTTTTGTCTTCGCATGGCGGCCATAAACCTGTGCGGAAGTGGTCTGGTGCTGCTTCCAGTCATCGCCGTTGTTACTGTGGTTTAGGAGGAGCGGCTGGATATTATCCATGGCGTGAGCGTATCTGGACTCTGGAGTTTCGCAGTCTTCAAACTCATCAAAGAGTGCGGTGAGATCCTTTTTCTGGTCGTCCGGCAGAATAGAAAAGATTCGTTCCTTTGCGGCATCTTCGCGGGCTTTCTGGGACTTTAATCCTTCTTCGTCGTATGCGAAAGTATCTCCGGCATCGATCTCAACGATATCGTGGATCAGGCACATCAGCATGACTTTTGCAATATCAACGGGTTCATTTGCATATTCGCGCAGAAGATATGCCATGATCGCCATATGCCAGGCATGTTCGGCATCATTTTCACGTCGGCCATGACCGGAAAGATGCGTCTGGCGGAAAATATTTTTCTCCTTATCGATCTCCAGTGTAAAGTCGAGCTGACGCTTTAAACGTTCATCCATGATTGATCTCCTCCATATATGTATATAGAATTGCTGTTGGGAATGACCGGTAAACCTGCAATGGTTACCGGTAAGTTCCTTTTATGATATCAGCATATCCGAAAAATGTACAGCATAAAATCATGTACTTTAGTGGGAATGGTTCGCGACCAAAGCAGAGTACAGTAATTCTGAGAAGAATTGGTGAACTTATGCCGATTGAAATTATACATCGGATTTCATATGTGTTCAGCGTGAATTCCGGGCAGGAGAGGAGCAGCGAGCTGATGATCCGGGGCTGGAAAGCTGCAAAAAGAAAGTGTAGAAATTTTTCAAAAAATATGAAAAAATGGGTTGACAGATGCGAAATCATATTATATAATAGCACTGTTCTTAAGGAACAGCTCAAGAACAAAGGAAATATTCCTCGATAGCTCAGTCGGTAGAGCACGCGGCTGTTAACCGCGCTGTCGTAGGTTCGAGTCCTACTCGGGGAGTTTTTTCATACTATCCAATGTGTTCGGTAAACCTGATGAGATGTGGGTCTGCAACGCCCTGATCACCAGTTCAAATCTGGTAATCGATGGATTCGCGTTTATCCGGTTGACAGAGGCAAGTAAATATGATAGTATATATTTAAGGCCCCATGGTCAAGCGGTTAAGACATCGCCCTTTCACGGCGGTAACACGAGTTCGAACCTCGTTGGGGTCATTTAATTAAATATGGCGACATAGCCAAGCGGTAAGGCGTGGGTCTGCAACACCCTGATCACCAGTTCAAATCTGGTTGTCGCCTCTCTTATGAGAGCCTCAGAATTCTTTATTTATAAGGATTCTGGGGTTTTTGTTTTATAATTTTGATGTTTGCGCGTGTTTGCGGACCGGTGGGATCGTTAACGGGATTACCTGGATCCGATAATAGAGATCTTCACGGAATTTCCCCTGTTCTACAAGTTTCTGGAGATTTCGATTGGTTGCGGCGATCAGGCGGAAATCCACTTTCTTTGTCTTGGTCGATCCGATCCGCTGGATGCTTTTTTCCGCTAGGGTGCGCAACAGTTTTCCCTGCACATTAATAGGGAGAGAATTGATCTCATCCAGAAACAAGGTTCCTTCGTCGGCCGCCTCAACAAGTCCCATTTTGCCATCCTTGGAAGCGCCGGTAAAAGAACCCTTTTCATATCCGAATAATTCTGCTTCGATCAGATTCTCAGGAAATGCGGCACAATTGACGGTGATTAAAGGTTTCTCCGAACGGTCGCTGTGGTCATAAATATAGTGGGCAAGAACCTCCTTTAAGTGTACTGACTCTTTTCCTCCAGAACAGTACTGTTGCAGCCCTGATGTCTCCGATCGTAATCTCCATGGCACTTTCCATGGGAATCAGTCCGGTTCCGTGGTGTGTTGTTCTTGCAATCGGTACTAACCTTGCGATCGCAACTCCGATCGGTACAGCAGTTAATATGCAGATCCTTCCGGCAGGCTATACATGGAAAGATTTTGGACTGATTGGCGGACCGTTGTTCCTGATCACGGTAGTGCTTGTTTCGATCCTGGCATGTGTTGTTTATTTCTAAAGGATCAATCACATAAGAAAACAAATCGAAGCCCAAATGGTAAACGTAAACCGAAATTGTAAATCAAGAGGTTGTGGACTAAAAATAGCCAGTAAAAAGTTACCCAGAAATTAAACGCTTACTGTAAATGAGAGCAGAAGCTATGTAGATAGCCGCTGCTCTCATTTTTTTGAGGACGATAGATGAAAAACTATGCATCTGTTGTCTGCTGGGATGTGGGTAATGCTCTATATGACTGTTAAATCAGCTTAAACTAATTCACGAATCACCCGGGCTACGAGAGTACGGGAAAGAAGGACTGGCTTCTGGGTCAGAGCCTGGATGCGCTCCTTCATTTCGATGGTGTATCCGATGCAGTCTAAAAGGATCAGATCCGTATCAGCGGGGATCTCCTTTGCGGCTGCAAAAACAGCGAGAGGATCACCGTATGGGGATACGGAGGCCACGTGGAGAGAGTCACAGCAGTCTTTCCACTTTCCGGGCATCTGTTCCTCCTGCGCCTTTGTAGGAATGATGACAGACAGATTTTTCACGCCGATGGCCGGGATCAGTCCCTTTAAGATATGGTCAGGGAAGATAAGAGGGACATTGGAGTGAAATTCAGCCGGAAATTCTCCGGTGCAGAGGAAAAGGATCAGAGAAACGCCCTGCTGTTCGAGATCGTCAATGCAAAGCTGCAGGCGGGGAAGAATGTAGGATTCTCCGAATGTTGCTGAGGTTCCGTCCGTGAGTCTGGACACAAGGACGTTTTCACCGGGACGCGGAACAAACTTTGCGATCTCTTCCTTTGAAAGTCCGTCCAGTGCTCCGGCCTGAATGATCTCAACCGAGTCTCCGAGGATGGGCTGGATCTCAGGAATTAGGTCAACTCTGGGAGACTGGCCGACAGTGATCGCGCCGATTTTTTTCATAGTGATACCCCTTTCAGAATCATTGGTTTGAGGGCTGCCTGTGGCAGTCCACAGGTACATGATACCTTTGCTCAGATATCATCAATATATCACATCTGCAGCCTCAAAGCCAGATAAACATTGGGCTTTCCATCTATCAATCCGCATCTTTCGTATATTTCTGTCTCTTCCGGACGAACGTTGACGGTGTCATTCCGAGGCTCCCTGCGGCCTCACGGACGTTTCCATACTTTTCGTAGGCATGGTTGATATATTCCAGTTCCAGCTCTTCCATAGCGGTTTTCAGGTCCTTTACAGGGTCGAGGACTCTGGACTTTGTTTACGGGCGATCTTCTACTGTGAATAAGTGGAGAGTATCGAATGGACCGGGAGCTCTTAAGGACGCTGATCGGGACCTATGAGCCGGATTATCTGATCAGAATGCCGGAGGTCTTCTTATGACTTGCCGCTTATCGAGGGGCATGTCAGGAGGTAAAATAAATTTAACAGAAATTTAGGATTTTCCGCTGTCCAGATGTGGTATGATATTGGCACAGAAAGGCTGATGTGCGTAACTAATGTGTGCGTCAGCAGTCTGATTGATAAGATATAAGAAATATGCTATAATGAAATGCAGCTTGCAGAGAGGAGACAGCTATGAGAAAGACGTATTTGTACATGACAGCAGTAGTAATGAGCGCAGCTTTGGCGACCGGATGCCAGAAGGCAGAACCGGTGGAGACAACTGCGGCAGCAGAGACAGTGGCTGAGTCAACCGGGACAGGGACGGCAGAGAATGAGTCTTCTGAAACCAGTGGAACAGCGGCGCAGGACGATGAGAGGCTTGCGGATTATCACCTGCTTCAGGGGATCGTGACGGGGACGAATGACGAAAAAGGAACGTTTACGCTCAAAGCAGATGACGGTGGAGAATATGTGATCACGACCGGGAATATCGGTGACGTGGAGACCGAGATCGCGGATGACAGTCTTGTTGTGATCGGCTATATCGGCGTCGAGATCCATGACAATATGGATCTGGAGAAAGTCAATATGGTGATTGCGGCACCGGGAGATGATGACTGGACGATCGCATACGCAGAAGGAACGACGACGGCCAATGCGATGAGCACGTTTATGATGGTGACGGCGGATGGAACTGAGATGGGGTTCATGAAGGATGGCTGTCCAATGGATGAAGATGCTCTGGGCGGAGACAGCGGAGCGAAGATCAGTGTTGTATATATGGATTCAGAGGATGTAAGTTTCCCGTTGGAGATTAAAAAATTGCAGTAAAAAATTTAAATATGGGAATCTTTCCCGGAAAATAGCTGGTTATAACGGTCTTCAGTTTGGCTGGCCGGGAATAGGGAATGGCGGCAGGAACAAATTTTAGAATAGAATTGAAGAGCCGTGGAATAGCATGGCTTTTGAGAATCATAACATATCAAGAAGGGAAAAGAGGTCTAAAAATGGCAGATTTATTTCACCGCGTAAGTATTAGAAAATTTAAAGATGAGGCTGTATCAAACGAAGATATCGGCTATATCCTGGAGGCAGCGATGGCAGCGCCGTCCGCGAAGAACCAGCAGCCGTGGGAGTTTTATGTAGTGGAAAACCGTGAAGTCTTAAAACAGCTCGGAGAGTCCAGTCCGTTCTCCGCCCCGGCAGGAAAAGCGCCGGTGGCGATCGTGACCGCATACCGTGAGGAGTGCGATCTACCGGAATTTGCACAGATCGATATGAGCATCATGATGGAAAACCTGTGGCTTGCAGCGGATGAGATCGGGCTTGGCGGCGTATGGCTCGGCGTAGCTCCGAGAGAGGAACGGATGAAAGATGTAGAAAAGATCGTCGGGATCCCGGCGGGACAGCGTGCATTCGGCGTATTTGCTCTCGGTTACCCGGATGAGGAGCGGACCCAGCAGGATCGGTTCGATCAGAACAGAATCCATTATGTGAAATAGGACGGTCTTTTTCTGACAGATTCCATCGACGGAGTCGGTCTGGAATGAATTTTTCGTATTTCTGGGGGAGAAAAAGCAATAAAGGATCGGACAAAGGTAGATATTTCGACGGCGTTGACGACGCTGTTAGCAAAGAAGGCGATCGACGATATTACCGTGCGGGAGATCGTAGAGCTCTGCGAGATCCGGAGACAGACCTTCTATTATCATTTTGCGGATATTTATGCACTGATGGACTGGACGCTGGAATTATATGGAAAGCCGTGCCGGATCAGAATGTGGAAAAATGGTTGTCGGAATCCGACGAATAAACGGAAAAGAATATTCATTTGATGTAAATGGTGCGTGTCAGACCTTGTAAGGCACAGCCGGAGGATGAAAAACAAAGAGGAAAAAGGATCAGAATAAGTAACTGTTCAGTAGGTCTGCGCATTTACTGCGCTGACCGTAAGAAAACATAGGCGGGTAGGCAAAAATCCCATTGCCGCAGGCAATTTTTCATGGATTTTTGCTCGTGACTGTGAAGGTACTGAACAGTTACCAGAATAATAAAGAAGACGGCTCGATGCATAGGGATATGCGGAGCCGTCTTCTTGTGTAACAGGAAATTACGGGGAATTCCCTGTTATACAAAAGGTACTGACATGCCAATGATGCGTACTTGCGCGAAGACGGGTGTAAACTATAGATTTTTCCTGAAAAATTCTTCTGCGTTTCGGAACATGATGCCCTCTGCCAGCTCCTTTGACATTCCCTTTTCCAGAAAATATTCGTAAAGAGCAGCAGCCTTTGCCGGGGTGTTCAGGTATGTAGGAAGTGTAGCACCGTCAAAGTCAGAGCCGAGAGCAATGTTTTCATAGGCACCGAGGCTGAAAAAGTGCTCGATGTGGCGGTAGAGGTCGTCGGGAGAATCGCCGATGCCTCCGTCGGTAATGAAACTCTTACAGTAGTTGAGGCCGATGAGGCAGTTCCGGCGGACCATCTCGCGGATCATGTCATCCGTCAGGTTCCGCTTGTGGGAACAGATGGAGCGCGCGTTGGAGTGGGTCGCGACGAACGGGCGGCGGGCGATCTCAAAGAGGTCGGCGTAGCCGGTGTCGTTTAAATGGGAGACATCAACAAGGATCCCGCGGTCTTCCATTTCACGGACTGCCTGCCGTCCGAAATCTGTCATGCCGTGAGTGGTGGTGTGTCCGGAACCGATCTCATTTTCGCCGTTCCAGGTAAGTGTCATGCAGCGGACTCCGTCATCTGCCAGTTTTTTTACGCGGGTGATATCACCGGCGAGAGCTGCTCCGCCCTCGATGGTCAGAAAAGCAGCCGTCTTTCCTGCCTCCCATGCAGCCTGCATATCGGAAGCGGAGCGGCAGGGGGAGATGCGGTCATGAAATTTTTCCATCTGGCGGTTAAAATTGTCACGGTTTGTTTCGTAGTAATCGATGGCAGCCTGCCCGCGGTACTGATCCGGGATGAAGATGGCATAAAACTGTGCCCAGTGAACGTCAGACGGGATCGCGTTCAGGGAGAGCACACGGTCCGGATCATCAAGCGTGTCCGGGGTCAGCCCCTTATGGGTACAGTCTGTGAGTGTGTCACAGTGCAGATCGATCAAAGCATAGGGATTCATGGGAAATTCCTCCTAAAAATATATTTTGAATTTATTGTAACGGAACTGTTCAGACGTTTCCGTCAATTCTGTCTCCGGATCTCGCCTTTTAAGATCATCGGGTAGCGGATCAGGGAATCGGAATCAAGCGCCTCTTTTTTCATATCCACCGCCGTGATCTGATGATTTTCATAAGTTGTATAGTAATAAGTTCCGGTCTCCGCGCTGCAGCAGGAGGTGTAGATCGTGATCTCATACTTTCCTTCCGCAACCTCACAGCATCCGCGCTGCTGGTCCACAGAGCCTAAGATATGGAAGAACTGGCTGACGCTTTCTTCTTCGCTGTCACCGGAGACAGAGTGTGCACGGGTAAACGCCACACGCGCAAAGCGGGACTGGGAGGAGAGATCGCCCGGGAGTCCGAGGGCACCCATGCCGCGGCTGTAGGTGGAAAGCGGTGCATCCGGCGCGAAGTGGTTCTCCGGCTGGCGCGGGGAGAGACTGAGGTAATTATTTAAATGGAACATCTGCATATCAAACGGCGGATTGTTTGTCAGAACTCCGACCGGATCGTCATGAACATGGAGTCCGTCTTTCATGGACTCGACAACGATCGCCTCGTCTTTGTCTGCGATGATCCAGTGAAGGCTGGCCGCCGGCAGCTGGGGATTAAACGGGGTCCCGACAAGGTTCATAACGGCGAGTTTTTCTTTCGCCTCGCTGACGGTCGCGCACTGGCTTAAGATCCACGGAATAAATTCGAACTGGGCGACATTTTCAACCCCGTCTTTCATATCCGCATATGCCGCATTGCCGACAAAGTTGAGTCCGGCCATGCCGAGCCCTTTTTCGTTCATGGCATCGTAATATAACGGATAATCCCCGGCGACATGTGCCATGCCGATGATCGCATAGTGGGAGTCGTGCGTGCCCATATGGCGGAACGGGATCGGGTAATTGCGCGGGGTGATCGTGATCTCTTCTCCATAGGAAAATTCATAGTCTAAGGTTCGTCCGAAGTAAAATCCTTTTGTTTTGTAAGTTGCTGCTGTACACATAAGAGAAAACCTCCATTCCTGTTGTGAACAAAGAACTGTCGTAACTGTGAGGGTACTGAGCAGTTACGAACTGCCAATAGAAGACTGCGCAGATGCCCGGACAGATACCGAACTGCCTGCCAAAGGTGCAGAATGGACTGCATGTCTTCTGAAATGAGTTTCGAATCAGTAAGAAATCGTCTGCAGCTGCTGATCCGCCTGGACTCGAACGCGAAATGACGGCAAAAGCGGCTGCACGTGTGGACAAAGAATGCCCGTACTGTAATAGTATACAGCATTCCCTGAAAAAATTCATTAAAAAGATCTTTACAAAAACACTTTAGTATGGTAACATGATAACACGATGAAAATAGAGAGACAAAATCGAATACAAAAACGCGACATTCGGTTTTAGGATAGGAAAAAAGTCAACGGAAACCGCCTGATCAAGGGCAGGCAGATATGAGGAGGACAATTATTATGAAGAAAAGATTATTAAGCGCAGTTATGGCATCCGCAATGGTACTTTCTCTCGCAGCATGCGGAGGAGCAAAGACAGAGACAACCGCAGCAGAGACATCTGCTGAGTCCAAAGAGGAGACAACCGCAGCTGATACATCCGCAGCAGAGGAGACAAAGCCAGCAGGCGGCACACTGATCGTTGGTTTTGACCAGGATTTCCCGCCAATGGGATTCGTTGGTGATGATGGAGAGTACACAGGATTCGACCTTGACCTTGCAAAGGAAGTTGCAAAACGTCTTGACTTAGAGTACAAGGCACAGCCGATCGCCTGGGACTCCAAGGATATGGAGCTTGAGTCCGGAAATATCGACTGCATCTGGAACGGATTTACGATTACAGGCCGTGAGGATGATTACACATGGACTGAGCCGTATATGGCAAACAAGCAGGTATTCATTGTAGCAAACGATTCTGATATCAAGAGCCAGGCTGATCTCGCCGGAAAGAATGTGGAGGTACAGGCAGATTCTTCCGCTGAGGCAGCATTAAAGGAAAATCCGGACCTCACAAACACCTTCGGACAGCTTTTAACAACGGCTGATTACAACACAGCGTTCATGGATCTGGAACAGGGCGCTGTTGATGCCGTAGCGATGGACGTTATCGTTGCAGGATATCAGATCAAACAGAGAAACGCAGATTTCAAGATCCTTGACGATTCCCTTTCCGAGGAAGAGTACGGTGTTGGCTTCAAGAAAGGCAACACAGAGTTAAGAGACAAGGTTCAGGCAACTTTAGAGGAGATGGCAGCAGACGGAACACTTGCAAAGATCTCTGATGAGTGGTTCGGTGAGGACGTTACAACGATCGGAAACAAGTAAAAACACGCTTTGCGAGTTTCCACTTGTTATCGCGACAGTCGCCAAGGTCCCGCGTAAGCGCGGACTTTGGCTCGTTGTTCGCATAAATAAATGATATTTGACACATATGTCAATATCATATAAAATGGATGCAGGCTTCAGATTACGGGAACCGGTTGACAGTTCCCGTAATTTGTCTTGTTTAAAAAGAAACTTTACAAAAGCACGGTCAGATGATATGGACCGTGAAACCATGAAGGAAAGCAGGTAAGATCGTATGGGTAAAATGACAATCGGGCAGATGATCGCTCAGCTCGGAAGCGGTATGCTGATCAGTACGCAGATCTTTGTGATCACGTTACTGTTCTCCCTGCCGCTCGGACTTGTTGTAGCGTTCGGGCGCATGTCGAAAAACCGCGTGATAAGCATGATCGTAAAATTTTATATCTCGATCATGCGTGGAACTCCGTTAATGCTGCAGCTGATGGTCGTTTATTTCGGACCATACTATCTGTTCCATATCAAAGTCGGGAGCAGCTATCGTCTGACAGCGACATTCATCGGCTTTGTGATCAACTACGCCGCGTATTTTGCGGAAATCTACCGCAGCGGCATCCAGTCCATGCCGGTGGGACAGTATGAGGCAGCACAGATCCTGGGCTACAATAAAGCACAGACATTTTTCAAGATCATTCTGCCGCAGGTCATCAAGCGGATCCTGCCGTCGATCACGAATGAGGTTATCACACTTGTGAAGGATACTTCTCTGGCGTTCACGCTGAGCGTTGCCGAGATGTTCTCGATCGCGAAGGCGCTGGCGGCTTCCCAGACAAACATGATCCCGTTTGTGGCAGCCGGAATCTTCTATTATGTGTTCAACCTGATCGTGGCGGTCGTTATGGAGTGGATCGAGAAGAAACTGGATTATTACCGGTAGGATGGAGGTGTTCGGATCATGAATCTGTTAGAATTAAATCATGTGGAAAAATCATTTGAAAATTTATCCGTGCTGAAAGATATCTCCATCAGCATCGGTGAGGGCGAGATCGTATCCATCATCGGACCATCCGGATCCGGAAAATCAACGCTGCTTCGCTGTGCGACGATGTTAGAAAAAATGGATGGCGGCGAGATCGTCTATCTTGGGAAAAAGGCTGCATGGACAGACAAGGACGGACGTGTCGTTTATGCGGACAAAAAGGAAATGAAGGAGATCCGGAGCCAGTATGGCCTCGTATTCCAGAACTTTAACCTGTTCCCGCATTATTCGGTCTTAAAGAACATCACGGACGCACCGATCCATGTTCAGAAGCGTGACAAGGAAACTGTATATAAGGAAGCGAGAGAGCTTTTAAAGAAGATGGGACTGTCGGATAAAGAAGATTATTATCCGTGCCAGCTGTCCGGCGGACAGTGTCAGCGTGTGGCGATCGCAAGAGCCCTGGCGCTGAACCCGAAGATCCTGTTCTTCGATGAGCCGACCTCTGCGCTCGATCCGGAGCTGACGGCGGAGGTGCTGAAGGTGATCCGTTCCCTGGCAGATTTAAATATCGCCATGGTGATCGTCACCCACGAGATGGCGTTTGCGAGAGATATCTCCCACCGCGTGATCTTCATGGAAGGCGGCGTGATCGTGGAGGAAGGAACACCGGAGAAGGTATTCTCCTCTGACAATGAGAGAATGAAGAGCTTCCTCGGAAGGTATGGGGAGATCCTGTAGGACCTTGCGATCGGGAATGTGAAACATCGGGAAAACCCACCTATAGGAAAAACTGAAAAATATGATTTACAACCGGAGATAGGTATTGTATAATCTTCGACGGGAATGAAGTTCTCCCATGGGAAACCAGAACCGCTTATGATGAGCTGATGACTTCTGTGATGATGGGCTGTCCGGGACGGCGCTTTTTAGCGTGTGCTGCGGGGCTTAAGTCACAGGAGAGTCAGCTCTTTTTTTGTGCAGCAGGAAATTCCGATGGAACTTCCTGCCGCGCAAAAAGGCACATTTTTACAGAAAAAAGGAGAAAAATTATGTTGACATCACTTGCACTGATCTTTCTGGTGGGACTTTCCGCGGCGGCGATCTGCGGATATCTTCACCTGCCGCGTATTATCGGAATGCTGTTTACCGGCATCATCCTGGGACCGCATGTCCTGGGACTTCTCGATGATAAGATCTTATCGATCTCCTCGGAACTTCGCCAGATCGCGCTGATCATCATCCTGTTAAAGGCAGGACTTTCCCTGAACCTTGCGGATCTGAAGAAAGTCGGGCGTCCGGCCGTCATGATGGCTTTTGTACCGGCGAGTTTTGAAATCTGTGGATATCTTCTCTGCGCTCCGATGATCCTGGGGATAACGAGAATTGAGTCTGCTGTCATGGGTGCGGTCCTCGCGGCTGTTTCCCCGGCGGTCGTTGTGCCGCGGATGGTACAGCTGATGGAAAATGGATATGGAACGGAAAAGAGTATCCCGCAGATGATCCTGGCCGGGGCATCGTGCGACGATATCTTCGTGATCGTCCTGTTTTCCACATTTGCCGGAATAGCACAGGGAGGAACGGCAGATTTTACGCAGTTTTTGAATATTCCGGTGTCCATTGTGCTCGGAATCCTGCTGGGCGCTGCTGTCGGGTATCTTCTCAGCCTTTTCTTTGAGACCGCTTATGCGAAGGAACATTATGTGAGAAACAGCATGAAAGTCATTGTGGTCCTCGGGCTTTCGTTTCTCCTGATGGCGGTGGAAACATGGGCAAAACCGTATGTCTCCGTCTCCGGACTTCTTGCGGTTGTCAGCATGGCATGCGTCCTCAAAATGAAATGTCCGAAATCAGTTTCCGGAAGACTCTCAGAGAAGTTTGGAAAACTTTGGATCGCAGCGGAGGTAGTCCTGTTTGTGATGGTCGGCGCTGCAGTGGATATCCGGTATACGGCGACTGCAGGAGGCGCGGCTGTGGTGATGATCCTGCTTGCACTTATTTTCCGGGCAGCCGGAGTCTGCGTGTGCATGGCGGGAACCGCGCTGAACAAGAAAGAGCGCCTGTTTACCGTGATCGCGTATCTGCCGAAGGCAACAGTCCAGGCGGCGATCGGTTCTGTTCCGATGGCGATGGGGCTTTCCTGCGGACAGATCGTTCTCTCAGTGGCGGTTCTCGCGATCCTGATCACGGCGCCGCTCGGGGCGATCGGGATGGATATGACGTATCGGAGACTGTTAAAAAGACAGGAATAGTAAAAACATCCAGAGAACATTTCAGGGTTCACAAAACGGGAATGATGAGATATAATGAATGGCACAAAGATAGTAGGAAAATAGATGTTCAGAAACTGACAGGAGGAGAACAATGGATTTCGAAAAATTATGTGCAGAGAGATATTCGCTTAGAAAGTTCAGCGACCGTCCGGTAGAAGCAGAAAAACTGGAGAAGGTTCTGGAGGCAGGCCACAATGCACCGACGGCTCATAACCTTCAGCCGCAGCGAATTCTCGTGATGCAGAGCAAAGAGGCACTGGAAAAAGCGGAAGAGTGCACCGCGTGCAAGTTCCACCCGCCGGTGATCCTGGTTGTCGCTTATGATCCGGCGAAGGCATGGAACCGTGAAGGCGATATGAAGAATCATGGCGAGATCGACGCAACGATCGCAGCGACCCAGATGATGCTGCAGGCTGCGGATCTCGGTCTTGGAACCTGCTATGTCGGCATGTTCAGCCAGGAAAAGCTTCATGAGACATTCCCGGAGATGAAGGGACTCGTTGCGACAGCGATGCTCCCGCTCGGTTATCCGGCGGAGACGGCACATCCGTCAAGACTTCACACAGATAGAATGCCGATCGATGAGATGGTGGTTCGCCTGTAGTTCTGATGTCCGGGATTCGCAGAATTGCAGAACGGTATTAGAATAAGAATACGAAGGAAAACAGGTCTGCAGGGTGAAAAGTGACAGACCTGCCTTTTCACCTGCGTGTGCGCGTGAAGAAAACTTTTATACGTATAAAAAATACGCAGGAGGAGCTTTTTGTGGTACACTGGCAGACAGCATAGAACGACTGCCCGTGTGTGCACACGGCAGGACATTCAAAAAATGGAGGAACACAGATATGGAATACAAAGTTTCCGAAAAGGTTCAGAAGAAATTTGACACCCTGACAGAGGATGCAAAGATCCAGAAAGCGTTACAGTTCATGGAAGAGGACCAGGATACCGTGATCGACAAACAGATCGAGCTGACATTGATCCCGGCTCCGACGAACCATGAGCAGAAGAAAGCTGCGAGACTTCTTGAGATGTTTAAGGAAGAAGGACTCACCGACTGCCATATCGACGAGTACGGCAACTGCGTTGGTATCCGGAAAGGTACCGGCGGCGGAAAGACAGTCCTTGTGGAAGGTCACATGGATACGGTATTCCCGCTTGACACGAAGCTTGAGATCGTCCGTGAAGACGGTTTTATCAAGTGCCCGGGCATCGTGGATGACACAAGAGGATGTGCGACGGTCCTCTCAACAATCCGTGCGCTGAACGCAGCCGGAATCCAGACAAAGGGAGATATCCAGTTCGTCGGAACGGTCCAGGAGGAAGGAACCGGCGCTTTAAAGGGAATGCAGTATTATGTAAACCATCATCCAGAGCTGGATGCCAGCATCTCCGTTGACGGACCGGGATTTGAGGAGATCACCTACGAGGCAACCGGGATCCAGACATATGAGATCAATTTCCATGGCGTCGGCGGACATGCATGCGGAGCTTTTGCAAAGGTTGCGAACCCGATCCATGCGGCAGGACGCGCGATCGCAAAGATCGCTGAGATCCAGGTTCCGAAGGAGCCGATGACCACGTTTGCGGTTACAACGATGCAGGCAGGCAGCTTTGAGGCTGTCCATGCGATCGTTCCGGTCGCACAGATCCGCTTCAACTTCCGCTCCAACTCCCAGGAAGAACTCGAGAAACTCCGCAAGAAGATCTTTGATGCAATCGATGAGGCATGCAAAGAGGAGACCGAGCGCTGGGGTATGGACACCATCACATATGACGTAAAACATATCTGTGATGTCAATGCCGGTCACCAGGATCCGCATGCACCGATCGTAGAGGGCGCGATGGCGGCAGCAGAGTACCTTGGATGTGCGGAGCCGAAGCTCGGAAACGGCGGTTCCACAAACTGCAACCGCGCACTGGAAGCGGGACTTCCGGCCGTCTGCCTCGGAATGGGCGCAGATTACGATATCCATGCGCATATGCTGTCTGAGCAGTTTAAAGTCGAGGGAGCTTATAAGGGCTGCCAGCAGACACTGCTCCTGGCACTTCTCTGCGCAGGAACGGATGTAGTGGAAAGTATCATCGAGAAATAAGATCGTAACTGTTCAGTACTCTCGCAGTTACATAAGAATGTCAGAAAAAGGTACGGAATTGTTATATTCTGATCGAAACAGCGCAGGTTTGTCCTATGTGGACGGACCTGCGTTTCGTTTTTACGGAACAGGAAATCCAGGGATTTGTTCTGCAATACGGAATGAACTTTAGAGCCGCACTTTTGCCGTAGAAAAGCAAGGAAAAAGCAAGAAATAATCACCTTGACACCATGTATAGGGTTGGATAAAATAGATGGTAACAGTTGGGATTGCGCAGATTTTTACCCGGAATTGTGTTGCAAGCTTGCTTGCATAAGCAATTCTGGGTGAAAAGCTGCATAAGCCCAATTGTAAAAATAATAAAGGCAGGACAGAAACATGAAAAAATTAAGAATGCTTTTTCCGACCGGCGCTGTGATCGGTATGCTGGCGGTGGGAACAGCGTTCCCTGCAATGGCGGCTGTTGTTGATATGGACACGGCCAAGTTTGTGCGCGGCACAACGATCAATGCGGTAGATGTGTCAAAGCAGACAGCGACACAGGCGAAAGGCTATCTTGAAGGCTACTTCAACGAGCATTACGAGATTAAAATACAGGACGCGGACGGAAATCTGGAGACCTTAAAGGGAACAGATGTTGGATATCATCTGGATGTCACCGGCAGCGTTGATGATATTTTAAAGGAGCAGAATGACGCAGGAAGAAAGACAGGACCGGGCTCTGACCAGAGTTATACCGTGACTGTGAAGGCGACGGTCGACGATGAGAAGCTTGCTGCAGCGCTTGCAAATCTGCACTGTGTAACGGCGGCAACACCGACCTCGAATGCGTATATCTCTGCTTATGAGGAAGGAAAACCGTTTACGATCGTTCAGGAAGTTCAGGGAAATGAGCTTGATATGGACAAGCTGAAAGCAGCTGTCAAGGATGCGCTTTTAAACCAGAAAAAGCAGATCAAACTGACAGATCATGACTGCTACAAAAAAGTCACGGTGAAGTCAGATGACGCAGCCCTGGTACAGCTCTGTGCGACCTTAAATGCGTATAAGGACATCAAGATCACTTATGATTTCGGTTCAAAGAAAGAGACTCTGGATGGTATGGAGCTGGCAAAATGGGTGACCGGGACAAATGAAAATGAAATTCAGGTGGACCGTGAGAAAGCCGCTGCATATGTGAAATCGTTAGCGGACAAGTATGACACTTACGGAAACCACAAATATAAGACGACATCCGGCCGCGATGTTGTCGTATATGGAAAATACGGCTGGAAGATCAATCAGGCTGCAGAGACGGATGCGCTGGCAGCGGCTGTGAAAGCATGCCAGACGACCGAGCGGGAACCGATCTACGAGAGCCGCGGTGCGACCCACGACGGATATGACTTCGGACAGACCTATATCGAGGTGGATCTTGCGACCCAGCATCTCTATTTCTATAAGGACGGAAAAGTGATCATCGACAGCCCGTTCGTATCCGGAAACGTGTCAAAGAATTATACGACGCCTCCGGGACTGTTTGAGCTGTATTATAAGCAGACAGACCGCGTATTAAAGGGAGAAGATTACGCGACTCCTGTAAAATACTGGATGCCGTTCAACGGCGGGATCGGACTTCATGATGCGAACTGGAGAAGCAAGTTCGGCGGTACGATCTACCAGACAAATGGTTCTCATGGCTGCATCAATCTGCCGCCGAAAGTAGCAGCGCAGGTCTATGAGAATGCGTATAAGGGAATTCCGATCATCTGCTGTAACTAGGGAAATTTGCAGAGTATGAGAGAGTGAGTGGGGTTTGAACTGAGAAAGCGGATCCTGCGCATCTGGAATTCGAAAAAATAATAGAAAACTGTTGGGATAAACAGCAGGAATGAAAACACCGGAAGGGAAAACAAAAATGGATAAACAGCAGGTTTTAAATCAGTTAAGAAACGCGAAGGAGATCTATGTGATCATGTCTCTGTGCACAAGAATGCCGTATGTGGTATGCGACAAGGAGACATTTGATGATGAAGTCCTGATCTACTTCATGGAGGAAGATGTTAAGCGCGAAGGTAAGCGCCTGGTTGAAGAAAAGATCCCGGTACAGATCGCAAAAGTGGATGCGAACCAGATGCTCCACTTCTACGGAAACCTTTACACGATGGGCGTGAACTGCCTGATGGTGGACCAGTACATGGATAGCGAATGCCGGATCCAGCTTCCGGAACTCGTAAGCCGTCCTGGCCAGAATAAGCCGGATGCTCCGGAAGACGAGAAGAAGACATGGATCGAGAATCCGAGCCTTCATCTGACAGCCCTGTACTTCATGCAGGAGCTCCGCAGACAGAAATTTGAGACGATGCCGGAAGAATTAAAGGAAATGCAGGAGGAGATCCTTGCGGACTTCACCAAGGGAACCTACATTACCGCATTCCAGGAAGGCAGCGGCGTTCCGTTATTAAAACAGAAAAACGGCGATGCGTACCAGCCGATCTTTACAGATATCATCGAGTTCGGCAAATTCAATGCGAAAAACCAGTTTAAGGCGATCGCGGTTACAGCGAACAAGATCCCGAGCATCCTCGTAAAAGAGGCAAAGGGCGTTGTTGTAAACCCGTTCGGCGTAAACCTTCAGATGCCAATTACAAAGCGTACCGTGCCGAATCCGGAAGCGGCTGCACAGGCAGGCACACCGGAAGAGGTCCAGGCAACTCAGGTGGAAGTGAAGGCGGACAGCGAGAGAGCCGGAGCACAGGAAGAAACCGAAGCTGAGAACAAGACTGAAAACTAAATAAAAGTAACGGTTCTGTTACGGGATCAGACTCCGGCGTGTTCGCGTCACTGGGAATAGTGCGCAGGATGCGGCGGAGTTTGTGATTGCGCGGGATGAGGAGGATGACAGCTGTGGAGAGCGACAGAAGGAAGATCGAAGAAGCATATTTAAAAGCGGTGGATATCGGTTATTCCTACCATCTGGCGAAAAAGATGGAGGAGTTTAAGAGCAATCCGGTCCTTGGTTACCGTACAGCGGGATCGAAAGCGGAATTTGATACCGGGGAATTTCTGAAAGAGGAAATGGAGCGGATCGGGCTTGCAGATATCCATAAAGATGAACTCTGCCTGGATTCCTGGGAGTTCGAGAAGGCAGTCCTGCGTTTTGCGGACCGGGATGGAAAGGAACATGAATTCCAGCTCGGCGCCTATCAGACGGAGTTTGTGACGGACGGATGGAAGGAATATCCACTGGTATACGCAGGCCGCGGAAAGGAAGCGGACTACGACGGCGTGGATGTGACGGGATGTCTTGTGATGGTGGACATCAACCAGAGAGATGAGTGGTGGATCAACTATCCGGTCTATCAGGCTCATTTAAAGGGTGCAGCGGCGGTGATCGCAGTTCAGGATAACGGTTATGCGGAGATCGACAGCGAGGCGCTCAATGCCCAGGATATCGCGGGCCCAAAGGATGCCCCGGCATTTTCCATGTCAAAGAAAGATGCGGAGATCCTGAAGACTGCGTTAAAAGAGACTCCGCGGATTACAGTGCAGTTTGATGCAAAGTCTGTCGTGAAGGAAGATATGCCTGCCTACAATGTATGGGGAACGATCCCGGGAAAGTCGGACGATATGATCCTGCTCAGCGGTCACTATGATTCCTATTTTGACGGATTCCAGGATGACAACTGTGCGATCGCGCTGATGTTCGGGATCGCAAGGACGTTGTTGGAGGTCGGTTATCAGCCGGAAAAGACCATTGTATTCTGCTGTATGGCGGCGGAAGAGTGGGGAATTGAAAACTCCAAGTACGACTGGTCGACGGGGGCATGGCAGCAGGTCTTTAAGATCCGGCCGGAATGGCAGGGAAAGGTGATCGCGGACCTGAATTTTGAGCTTCCGGCCTATGCGCATAATCCGTGGGATGCGATCCGGTCTACCTATGAATATGAGGATTTTCTGAAGGAATTTGTAAAAGAGTTTCCGGTGGATGCAAAAAAGGTCTACCCGGAAGGTCTCGGCGTCCAGTGCCCGATCGAGACCTGGTCGGATGATTTTTCCGTCGCGATCTCCGGAATTCCGTCGATGGTGAATGAATTCAGCAGCGCAGAGTTCATGGAGACACATTACCACTCCCAGTTTGATAATGACGAGTATTATAACGCGGATGTATTTCAGTTTCACCATGAACTCTACGGACTTCTCGTCATGGCGTTTGACCGGGTAAAAGTAGCTCCGGTGAATGTCGGACGGACGCTTCAGGCGCTCCAGGAGAGCGTCAGACCGGTTACTGGCCGGGAAGATGAAAAGGGCATCAGGATCCTGCTGGAGCGGACGGCAGAGGCGAAGAAGATCGCGGATGCGGTATATAAAAGAGTGAAAGAGATTAATGAGATCTCCCGGGACGATGAATGCAATTTGCGGAACAAATATGCTGCGCTTCAGAGGCAGCTCCTGTATTTGTTCCGTAAATGCCAGGACTATTTTGTCCGTCTCAACTGGCACGATGAGGTCCTGTTCCCCCACGAGGCCGCCCAGAGCAATCTGCGCCATATCGGCGATGCAGTGCGCAGTCTGGAAAATAAGGACGTCAGAGGGGCTCTTGACGCCTTGTACCTGGTGGACAACAATCAGTATGCGTTCCAGTTTGACGATGAAGTATATCACTATTTTACGGAATATGTCCTGAACCAGGAAAAAGACCGGCTGCAGTGGGGAGCTGGACGGATCGTCCATCATGTGGATCTCTCGAAAGAGGTCAAGAGTCTCAAAAAGAAGATCGCCGAGGGCGGACATGACGTGACGGAAGAGCTTTGTGCACTGAAAAAAATGGAGGAAGAGCAGCTTGCCTGCTTTGACGATGACATAAGATATATGACCCAGGCCGTGGATACCCTGACGGATGGGTTAAAAAAAGCGAAAGAGGTGTTGGATTTTTAGTTATGGACAGCCAGATATTGTACCGGGTACAGAGAGAAGATCTGCCCCGGCTCCAGAAAATGCTGGTAGAATGTTTTGCCAGAGACCCGCTTTATGAGACTCTGATCCCGGATGCCGAGACGAGAAAGCGGCTGATGCCGGAACTTTTTGAGTGTGATCTGAACGAGTTTTATGAGACATGTGAAATTTTTGCGGATAGCCCGGAGTTAAACGGACTCCTGGTTGTCTCCGATGAGGCGGAGGAATATGATCCGGTCCGCTTTTACCTTACAGAAGCGTGGGCGTCCTTAAAGACAGATGAGTATCTGATCAAGGAGGACAAGAGCTTAAAGACGCTCTGGAACTTTATCAAGGGCCGCGACTACTTAAACTCCCATTGGACGGCCCAGCTTCACCAGGAAAACCGCTTACATATCATCTACCTTGCGGTGAGTCCGAGTGTACAGCATCACGGGGTTGCGGAAAAACTGATGGATGATGCGATCCGGTATGCCGGAGAACACCGGATGATGATCTCGTTGGAGACGCACAATGAGAAGAATGTGGCGTTTTACGCGCATTTCGGATTTAAGGTGTTCGGGATCGTGGAGAAAGGCATGGGACTGAAGCAGTATTGCCTGGTGAGAGAAATTCAGTAACCTGAAGAGGACTTATCCGGCCATGGCGGCTCTGTGGTGCACCGGAAACGGTCAGGAAATTTCATAACAGATAAAAAACAAGGACCTCAGCGATTGGCAGCCGCTGAGGTCCTTGTTTTTATGGTATATATTGAGGAATAAACTTGCCCTTATTGGCAAATTGGGCAACTATTTCATGATCGCATCACCCGATATACAGGTGATGCAGGATCAAAGATTTTGATTATCTCTGTACACGTCCGGATCCGTCGCCGCCAGCTAATTTCTTAACTTCGTCTACGGAAACCATGTTCATGTCGCCTTCGATGGAGTGCTTTAAGCAGGATGCAGCTACTGCGAACTCGATGATGCTCTGAGCATCCATGTCGCTTAAGCAAGCGTAGATCAGTCCGCCGCCGAAGCTGTCGCCGCCGCCTACACGGTCAACGATGTGCATAGCGTACTTCTTGCTGAAGTAGTAGTCCTTGCCATCGTATAACATAGCGGACCAGTTGTTGTCGTTAGCGGAGATGGACTCACGAAGCGTAATAGCAACCTTCTGGAAACCGAAACGGTCAGCAAGCTGTTTTGCAACGTCCTTGTAGCCCTCGTGGTTTACAGCGCCCTTTGTAACGTCTGTGTTGGAAGCTTTGATACCGAATACATCGGAAGCATCCTCTTCGTTTGCGATGCAGACATCAACATATTTGCAGAGCTCGCCCATAACTTCGCCTGCTTTTGCCTTTGTCCAAAGTTTGTTTCTGTAGTTTAAATCGCAGGAAACAGTGATGCCGAGTTCTTTTGCTTTCTTACATGCTTCAAGGCAGATAGCAGCAACAGTGTCGTTTAATGCCGGTGTGATACCTGTGAAGTGGAACCAGTCAGCACCCTCGAAGATCTTAGCCCAGTCGAAATCTTCCGGAGTTGCCTCGGAGATTGCGGAATGTGCACGGTCGTAGATAACCTTGGACGGTCTCTGGGAAGCACCTTTCTCAAGGAAGTAGATACCTACACGGTCGCCGCCGCGGATGATAGTGGAAGTATCAACGCCGTATCTTCTTAACTCGTTTACAGCTGCCTGGCCGATCTCGTGCTTCGGAAGCTTTGTAACGAATGCTGCGTCAAAACCGTAGTTTGCAAGGGAAACAGCTACGTTAGCCTCGCCGCCGCCGTATGTTGCGCCGAAGTTGTTAGCCTGAACGAAACGATAGTATCCCTCCGGAGCGAGACGGAGCATGATTTCACCAAATGTAATAACTCTCTTGGACATGAGGATTCTCCTTAAAATTAATATGATTTATAGTCATGGACCGCGCGGAGCAGGGAAAGCGGTTAGCAGAGTCCCTGGTTACGCGGTATAAATTACGATTTTTATAACGGAAGATGAGGCTTATTTCTGTACCAGATGTACTGCGAAGCCGCCGATCTCGTCTGCGAGATAGATTGCTGTCATCTTGTCGCCTTTGAACTTAGCGGACTCTTCGTTGAACTTGTAGCCCATCATCTCAAGGTAGTTCTTTGCTCTTACTACAGAGTTTGTAGCAACAGCGATGTGACCCTTTGCGCCAAGTCCTTTGGACTTCATAGCCTCAACAGCTTTTCCTGCGAATACAGAGCTGTTGCCAACTTTCTTTGTGAATCCGAACAGACCGTCAAATGCATCAGCAGTCTTTTCAGCTTCAGCTTCGCTGTCGCAGTTGATTCCGATGTGAGCAAGCTCAAAGCCGAGCATTGTCTGAACAGCTTCCTTTGTAAGATCGCGGATCTTATCGAACTCACCGGCAGCTACGAGGTCTTTCTTAACCATCCAGCTTCCGCCGCATGCAAGGATCTTGTCGAATGCAAGGTAGGAGTTGATGTTCTTAGCGTTGATTCCGCCTGTCGGCATGAATTTCATCTGTGTGTACGGAGCAGTCATAGCTTTGATCATGTTGATTCCGCCAGCAGCCTCAGCCGGGAAGAATTTAACAACATCAAGACCAAGGGAGATAGCCATCTCAACGTCGCTCGGGTTGGAAGTACCCGGAGTTACCGGAATTCCTTTATTTACACAGTATTTAACAACTTCCGGATTTAAGCCCGGGCTTACGATGAATTTTGCGCCGGCGTTTACTGCACGGTCAACCTGCTCTGTTGTAAGAACAGTACCAGCTCCGACTAACATCTCCGGGAACTCTTTTGCCATAATACGGATGGACTCTTCAGCAGCTGCTGTACGGAATGTAACCTCAGCGCACGGAAGACCGCCCTCGCAAAGTGCCTTTGCAAGCGGTGCTGCGTCCTTTGCATCGTCCAGAACTACAACCGGAACGATACCAATTTTCTGGATCTTCTCTAAAACTTCGTTCATGATTCCTGTCTCCTTTTGTTTTTATAAATTTAGGAAATTCAGTTTTAGTCAATAATTAAGTCATATTGAGTTTTAATACCGAGTTTCATAATGCGGAACCATGTTTCGCATTGCGGTATCATCTAAATTAGATTATACTCACGCGATTCAAATTGTCAATAGCGAAAAAGCCTAATTTTACTGGATTTTCTGAGTAAAACTGCCGAAAAACAAATCGCTTCATTTTATAATGGAAGTGTGGTAAACTATAAAAAGTAAAAAAGGCAGCTGCCTGATGGGTTTGTGTATTTAACACGCCGGCCAAAACAGCTGCGAGAGATGATGAGCAGGTTAGAAAGGAAGAAATAATAATATATGGATATACAGTTTCATAAGCTGAGCGCTGAGAATTTTGAGAAGCTCAGCAAGTATTACGGAAGACGCCACGACAATACATGCGACAGCGTGATGCTCGACAACTTCCTCTGGGCGGACTATTATCATGTCCACTTCTGCGAGAGAGACGACAGAGCAGTTCTCTGGACGATGAAGATCATGGGCAAGATGTATGCGTCTCTTCCGGTATGCGCGATCGAGGATATGCCCCACTATTTCAATGAGATCGAACGGTATTTCAATGAAAATCTTCATTTGCCGCTGGAGATCTATCTTGCGGATCAGGAAGCTGTGGACTATTTAAATCTCCCGGCTGAGCGATATTCCGTGACGGAACTCCCGGACGCGAAGGACTATCTTTACAGCGCTGAGGCGTTAAAGACACTGTCAGGAAAGGCACTCCACAAGAAGAAAAATAACCTGAACGCCTTTAAGAAGGCATATGACGGACGGTATGAATACAGGACTCTCTGCTGTTCCGACGGCTGTGAAGTATGGAAATTCTTGGACAAATGGAGAGAAGGAAAAGGACAGGAAGTCGAGGGACATCTGGATTATGAAGTGGAAGGGATCCATGAGATCCTGAGAAACTGTTCGATGTTATCGGTCCGCATGGGCGGGATCTATGTGGATGACCAGTTAGAGGCGTTCTCGATCGGAAGCTATAACAGTAAGGAAAAGATGGCGATCATTCATATTGAAAAGGCAAATCCGGAGATGCGGGGTCTTTACCAGATGATCAACCAGCAGTTCCTGATCCATGAATTCCCGGACGCGGAGATCGTAAACCGTGAGGACGATATGGGTCTTCCGGGGCTCAGACAGGCAAAGATGTCCTATGCGCCGATGGGATTTGCGAGAAAGTATCGGATTAAGCAGCTCGATTATCAGGCAGGAAGCGCGGAGTAAACTATGATACGGTATTTGGAGACAGAAGAAAAGGGAAGATGTCTGGATCTTTGGAGAGAGGCATTCCCGGAAGATTCCACGGAATTTTGTGATTATTATTTTAAGGAAAAGATGAAGGACAACCGGGTCCTTGTACGGGAGGAAAACGGTGAGATCGTGTCTATGATCCACCGGAATCCGTACCGGATCTATATGCGGGGAAATGAGGCGGTCTGTGATTACATTGTCGGTGTCTCAACGCTGGTTTCTGAGCGCCACAAGGGATATATGAGAAGTCTCATGCTGGCGATGCTGCGGGATATGCAGGAAGAGCGCATGCCGTTTACCTTTCTGATGCCTGCAAGGGAATCCCTGTACCGCCCGTATGATTTCCGGTATATTTATGATCAGCCGCGCTGGGTCCTCAGATATAATCCCCATATCCACAAGGAGCCATGTGATCTGAAGACACTTGGGGCAGATCTTGCGGAATGGCAGACGGCGTGGTTAAAGAGACAATATGAGGTCTTTGCGATCCGTGATGAGGCATATTTACAGCGGATGGAGAAAGAACTTGCCAGCGAGAACGGAACCTGCACACTGCTATACGATGATGATTGGTTTATCGGAATGCAGAGCGAGTGGGGCTTAAAGGAGCGGGAGATGCGATACCTCTATACCGGAGAGCACTACCGGAGTGAGGCGGGGCGGAAACCGGCGATCATGGCGAGGATCGTCTGCATGCCGGAGTTTGTGACAAATATCCACCTCTCAGAAGACTGCCCTCAGGACGAGGTGACAGTGGAGATCGGGATCAACGACCTCTTCGTTCCTCAGAATCAGGGGGCGTGGCTATGGCATCTGACGAAGTATGGTTCCAGGATGACGCAGGAATCCAGGTTTATCGCGAAAGGCAAGATGGAGGTCCTGACGATCTCGGAACTCACGGAGTGGTTGTTCGGATACCGGACGCCGGCTCAGGTAAAGAAGATCCCATATGGGGAATTTATCGAGCCGTTCCATGGAGTGTTCCTGGACGAAGTCGTGTGATACCGGCCGGAGCTTTTGCAAAGCAGGACACAGCCGGATATGTGAAATTGTGAACGGTTGATTGAGAATACTTTTATAATAGGAAGGAGAAGATCTGTCATGACAGAGCGGGAAACATTAAAAAAGTGGCTGGATGAAAGCAGCAATATTGTATTTTTCGGTGGGGCCGGTGTGTCCACGGAGAGCCATATTCCGGATTTCAGGAGTACAGACGGACTGTACAACCAGGAATACGATTATCCGCCGGAGACGATCCTCAGCCATTCCTTCTATATGAGAAAGCCGGAAGAATTTTACCGGTTCTACCGGAATAAGATGCTGTTCCCGAACGCGGAGCCGAACCGGGCGCACAAAGCGTTGGCAAAGCTCGAGAAGATGGGAAAGCTGAAGGCAGTCGTAACGCAGAATATCGACGGACTCCATCAGAAGGCGGGAAGCAAAGAAGTTCTGGAACTTCACGGTTCTGTCCTCAGAAATCACTGCACCCGCTGCGGAAAATTTTACGGTCTGGATGCGATCTTAAATTCCACAGGTGTGCCGAAATGTACCTGCGGAGGAACAATCAAGCCGGATGTTGTGCTCTATGAAGAGGGACTGGATTCGGAGACGATCGAAAAGTCTGTAAATTATATCGCAAATGCGGATGTTCTGATCATCGGAGGAACTTCCCTGACTGTATATCCGGCGGCAGGACTGATCGATTATTACAGAGGACATAAGCTGATCCTGATCAACAAGTCGGTGACGCCGATGGACAGCCGCGCCGACCTTGTGATCAGCGGACCGATCGGGGAAGTGCTCGGGGATGCAGTCGGAGTCTGAGTACGGAAATCGGGTATACAAAAAATAAAGGACCTGAAAACAGGGACTGCAGGTGTTTATGATGGAATAGAAAAAGCCGGAAACATACATAAGGGATTCATCCGATGAAAGGAAAAGATATGGTCCGGCAGGAGACGGGGAGAAGACAGAATGTATCAGGCAGCAGAAGATCGTTATGATTTGATGGAATATAAGCGCTGTGGAAGAAGCGGGTTAAAACTCCCGCGGATCGCGCTGGGACTGTGGCAGAATTTTGGACTGGAGAAGACGATCGCAGACCAGGAGGAGATTCTGTGTCATGCGTTTGACTGCGGGATCACACACTTTGACCTCGCGAATAACTACGGTCATCCGGCAAATGGACTTGCGGAGAAAAACTTTGGCCAGGCGTTGAAGGACTGCCTCGGTACATACCGCGATGAGCTTGTGATCTCCACAAAAGCCGGCTATGATATGTGGCCGGGCCCGTATGGCAACTGGGGGTCCAGAAAGTATCTGATGGCGAGTCTTGACCAGAGCCTGAAACGCATGGGACTCGATTATGTGGATATTTTTTACCACCACAGACCGGATCCGGAGACGCCTCTTGAGGAGACGATGGGTGCGCTCAGCGATATTGTCCGCAGCGGAAAAGCACTTTATGTCGGACTTTCCAACTATAAAGAGGAAGAGACGAGAAGAGCGGTAAAGATCTTAAAGGAAAACGGAACCCCGTGTCTGATCCATCAGCCGCGCTACAATCTGCTGGAACGCTGGGTGGAGGACGGACTGCTGTCTGCACTTGATGAGAACGGCGTCGGCTGTATCTGCTTTTCCCCGCTGGCGCAGGGTGCGCTGACGGATAAATATCTGAAGGGGATCCCGGCGGACTCCCGCGCTTCGCGTGCAGGAACGACCGTCGCACAGAGATACCTTTCGGATGAACAATTAGAAAAAATCAAACAATTAAATCAATTTGCTGCAGAGCGTGGTCAGACACTGGCGCAGATGGCGATCTCATGGATCTTACGCCGGCCGGAGGTGACGACGGTCCTGGTCGGAGCGAGCCGGGTTTCCCAGCTGGACAACAGTCTTGCGGCGTTAAAAAATACAGCTTTCTCCGAGGATGAGCTGAAGAGGATTGACGAAATTCTGGCATAGGCTGCTGGTCGTTACTTTTCACGAGTAGGAATTTTCTGAACTGAAAATTCCGTATGATACCGTTTTGGTCGCGGATTTTGCCGATTCGGAAAAAAGATAGGAGACAGAATGATGGTATATGAGGTAGGAGATATTGTAAAATTAAAGAAACCGCATCCGTGCGGCAGTCAGGAGTGGGAGATCTTGCGTGTGGGCGCGGACTTCCGCCTGAAATGTATGGGCTGTGGCCACATGGTGATGATTACGAGACGATTGGTGGAGAAAAACACCAGAGGACTCCGGAAACCGGACGGGACGGAAGTGAAGTAAATGGAGACTGGAAGAGAAACACTAAAACAGCAGGCATACCGGATCATAAAAAATAAGATCTTATATTGCGAATATGCCCCAAATGAGGTCCTGAATGAAGAATTACTGCTTCAGGATACGGGATATAGCCGGGCGCCGATTCGAGACGCTCTGGGCCGGCTGGAACAGGAACATCTTCTGGTGATCATGCCTAAAAAGGGAATTCGCATCTCGGATGTGAATATGAATGATATCAGTTCTGTGTTTGAAATGCGATGCATGGTAGAACCATATGTGATCCGGATGTATGGAAACCGTCTGGATAAGGAAAAACTGAGGGAATATAAGAAAAAGTTCGAAACTGATATTACGCCGGAGAAAGTTATGGATGCGGCGAAAGAAAAACGATTGATCGAAATGTTTACTCTGGATGATGAATTCCATCAATATATTGTTCGGAACAGTCCTAATCCATATATGTGGATGTCGATGGAGCTGATCTATAATCAGAATACCCGTCTTCGCGTTCTTACAAGTCTTGACCTGAATCGATTGATGCAGTCAAAACCGGAACATGCGGAGATTATTGATGCTCTTCTTGAAGATCGATATGAAGATGCTGCAGATAAGATGAAAAATCATTTAAGAAAAGCAAAACAAGGATCTCTTGACACATTTGCGTCATATGGAGACTGGCTCCGGAAGAAAGAGCAGGATCCTATCGGATTCAGACCATAAGAAATATTTTTTGAGACAAATCAGAAATGAAAGCGACTGCTGATCGGAATATACGATCGTGGTCGCTTTTTGCTTGACTGCATTTGTTTTGTGCATATCGCCAAATATGTAGACGAAAAATATGTAAATATGTCAAATTGACAAATACAAAATGTGAGAGTATGATGAAATTATCTGATACATGTAACAGAAAGACGACCTGAAGGAGTTCTGACGATGAGCAAAATGGAAGATGAAATGACAGCGTTTCAGATTGATGAGCGGGATAATGTGGCAACGGCTCTGAAAGTGCTGGAACCGGGGACCGTAAGACTTCTTGGCGACAGCCGGGAAAAAAAGCTTTCAGTCAGAGAAGAGATCCCTGCGGGACATAAGGTGGCATTGACAGATATTGCGGCTGGAGAAAATATCGTAAAATATGGGGTTGTGATCGGTCGTGCAACGAAAGATATCCGTCAGGGGACGTGGGTTCATCTGCATGTCATGTGCAGCATTTATGACCAGCGGTCTAGCCACCTTGATGTGCATACAGGAGCGCCGAAAGATACACGCTATGAATAATGGAGAACGGACATGAATCACACAGAAATTTCCTGGATGGGCTATAAGAGAAAAGACGGCAGAAAAGGGATCAGAAATCGTGTACTTGTGATCTATACAGTAAAATGTGCAGAGCATGTTGCAAGGAAAATCGTGGATGAAGTCCATCATCCGGAAGTGGAACTTTTAGGATTTGATGGTTGCACGGATAATCAGTATGCTGTAAATATGCTGATCAGTCTGATCCGTCATCCAAATGTAGGTGCGGTGCTTACGGTTGGACTCGGATGCGAATATGTTCAGCCGGAATGGCTGGAAAAGATCGCACTTCAGGAAGAGAAAATTTCATCCTGGATCCGGATCCAGGATGAAGGAGGAACGGTTCCGTCGATCAAAAAAGGAGTCGCCTGGGTTCGTGAGGCGCTGAAAGAGCTGGAGCATACTCCGAGAGTGCAGATGACGCTGCAGGATCTGGTAATCGGAGCAGAATGCGGCGGAAGTGATTATACGAGCGGACTTGCCGGAAATGTTGTAGTCGGCCGCCTTTTTGATCAACTTGTAAAAGCCGGAGGTACCGCGATCTTTGAGGAGATCGTTGAGGCAGTCGGCCTTGACTGGCTGCTGACATCCCGTGCGGCATCTGAGACCGCGAAAGAGGAGATCCAGTATACATACGACAAGGCACTGGAGTATTGTAAATCTGTGCGCCAGTATTCGGTGAGTCCCGGAAACTTTGCTGGCGGTCTTTCGACGATCGAAGAAAAGAGTATGGGAGCGGTGATCAAAAGCGGTTCCAGTCCGATCGAGGGAGTGATCAAAGTCTCGTGCCCGCCGAAAAGACATGGCCTTTGGCTTTTGGATTCGACACCGGATCCCTATTGGATGCAGTTCGGGATCACAAATCCGAATGACTCGGAAGGTCTGATGGATCTGATCAGCTGCGGCGCTCACATTGTCTTTTTAGTTACAGGAAGAGGAAATGTTGTCGGAAGCGCAGTAAGTCCATGCATCAAGATCACGGGAAACCGGGAGACATTCCGACGAATGAATGGAGATATGGACTTTGACGCCAGTCCTGTTCTGTACGGAGAATGTACACAGGATGAACAGGCGGACCGGCTGATGGATTATGTGGTACAGGTAGCAAAGGGAAATCTATCTAAAGGTGAAGAATTGGGACATCGGGAATACTTTGTGCCATATAAGTATCAGGAAAAAGAAGTTGCATTTCGAAAATGTGAAATGACAGAAATATAGGGGATCTGGAGGAAATCATGGCAGCTTTTACAGAACAGCAGAAAACAGAATTTTCTATGCAGAAATGGTATGATCTTTCCGGAAAAACAGCAGTTGTGACGGGAGGAATCACCGGTCTGGGACTTGCGATCACAAGATGTCTGGTCAGTGCCGGTGCGAAAGTGATCGCTTTGAGCCGGACAGATGAGAAGAAGGGAAATGAGATCCTGAAGGAATTTGGCGGAAAAGCAGTTTTCTACCAGTTTGATATCACAGATACGGATCATGCACAGGAAATCGCAGACAGAATTCAGAAAGAACAGGGACCGGTTGATATTCTGGTGAATAATGCCGGAAATCACTGCAAGAAATATATTTGGGATATGAGCGTGGAGGACTATAAAAATGTCCTGGATGTTCATCTTGTCGGTGCATTTGCATTGACAAAGGCCTTTATCCCGCAGATGAAGGAACGGGGCTGGGGAAGAATTATTTTCCAGGCCAGCATGACAAGCTATATTGGACAGCCGCAGGTATGTGGCTATTCTACTGCAAAAGCAGGATATCTTGGTCTGATCCATACCTTGACAGCGGAGGTGGCGGAATACGGGATCACAGTGAATGCGATCGCACCTGGCTGGATCGATACTCCGATGTTCCACAAAGCCGTGGACAATGATCCGCCGCGTCTCGCGAAGATCCTGGGGCGTATTCCGGCAAAAAGTGTTGGAGATCCGATGGATGTCGGTATGTGCGCAGCATTCCTTTGCAGTGATGCGGCGAGATATATTTCCGGTACATGTATTCCGGTTGACGGCGGGGCACTGATCGGATTCTAAGATGATTTGCCCCTGTAATATATCAAGAAAAGGAGAAGAAGAGATGAAACTGAAGAAAATCACAGCACTCACAATGGCAGGAAGTATGGCAGCACTCAGTCTGACCGCATGCGGAGGCGGAACATCTACAACCGCAACAACAACCGCAGCGGCAGCAGATGCAACAACTGCAGCAGAGACCTCCAATTCGGATGCAATTGTTCTCCAGGTCGCATTTGAGAACTCTATTTCCGAGCCGATCGGACAGGGTATCGTAAAAGCACAGGAACTTCTGAAGGAAAAATCCGGCGGAACGATGGAAATCCAGATCTATCCGGATTCACAGCTGGGCGATAAGTCTTCCCTGATCGACTCCATGTTGTTGGGTGAAAATGTTTGTACCGTAGCAGATGGTGCATTCTATGCAGATTACGGGGTTCCGGATTTCGGTATCGTATTTGGACCGTTCCTCTTTGATTCCTGGGATCAGTGCTGGACATTGATCGAATCCGACTGGTACAAAGAGCAGTGCGATAAGCTGGAAGAAAAAGGTCTGAAGCTGGTTGCCTCCAACTGGATCTATGGAGAGCGTCATACTCTGACAAGTGTTCCGGTCAATACCGTTGATGATTTAAAGGGACTTAAGATCCGTGTACCATCCAACGAAATTCAGTCCAAGGGTTTTGATGTTTTAGGAGCAACTTCCACAGGTATGGCACTTGGCGATGTTTATCAGGCTCTTCAGACAAAGACGATCGATGGTGCGGAGAACCCGCTTGCAACTCTGTACGGAAGAAAACTTCACGAAGTTGCTAAGTATTTAATCCTTGATGGACATGTAAAGAACTTCACAACATGGGTTGTATCTGCAGATTGGTTCCATGGTCTGACGGATGAACAGCAGGGCTGGGTTCTCGATTCCTTCAAGGAAGCAGGAGAATACAATAATGAAGTTCAGCAGGCAGCGGATGCAGATTATCTCCAGAAGATGAAAGATGAGGGAGTAACCGTTGTAGACCCGTCCGAGGACGTATTAAAGGCATTCAAGGAGAAAGCACAGCCGTTCTACGATTTAGGATCTGAGTTTGGCTGGAGCGATGGCCTTTACGATACAGTCAAGAAGGCTATGGGCGCTGAATAAAAATATCGATAGCAAGGGGAAACTCGCGAAGCGTGTTTTCACTTGTTCTGAGCGGAAAAAGAAGGAGAATCCGGAATTACCCCGGATCCTCCTTCTTTGTTTCTTATTTTAACAAATCTCGGATTTTTTCAGCCGCTTCGCCTGCCGTACCCGTGTTTTTAATATCAAATTTCGCATATTTGCGGTAAAGATCACGGCGAATGAGGTACATATCCTGAACTTCTTTTTTTGTATGATTCTTAAACAACGGCCGCTCCGGATGCTGTGCAAGATTGGCATAGCAGTCCTCAAATGGGCGGTCAATGTAGAAGATCATTCCGTTTTTGGCGAGAATCTCGCCATTCCGGTCAAAGGTCAGCATGCCGCCGCCGGTGGAGACGACGGATGGACCAAGTGTGCATACCCGGCGGGCGATCTCGTGTTCATAATCGCGGAAAAGTGTTTCGCCGCCTTTGGCAAAGATTTCCGGGATCGTCATCTGATAATGTTCGATCAGCATCTGGTCAGTATCGTAAAATGGAAGTCCAAGACGTTCGGAGAGCAGCTTTCCGATGGTGGTCTTTCCGCTGCTTGTAAAGCCGCATAAAATAATGGGACAGTTTTTTGTCATATCGAATCCTTTCATTATATAAGAACATATCACTTCAGCAGATCTCATAATTTCCAAACCGCTCATGTGAAAATGCAGATTGACCGTAAAATCAGTAAAAACACATATAAAATACCATAAAAACAGAGGAAACGCAACTTATGAGTCAGCACTGCAGCAGCTATTCCGCCTTCAGAAGTGGATGATGTCCCAGAAACTGCTGAAGAGCCAGATTCCCGGACGCTTTCTTCCAGGCGGCGATGATCTCGACGACTTCCTCCTCGCCGATCAACGGAATAAAGACGAGGTTATCGGCGTTCGTCAGTTTCTGAGTGACGTAAGCCGGGATGATCGAGATCCCCTCTTCGGCGGACACCATCATGAGGATACTCTCGACGTCGTTGGACCGGAAAAAGATATCCGGGTGGTAGCCGGCTCGCTCGTACATCTCGTAAAAACGCAGATCGCTGACGGAATCGCCGGTGCTGGACGGGGTCATAAACAGGAGACGTTCCCCGTGAAGCTCCGTGCGGCGCAGAGATGCCCGCCCGGCAAACGGATGGCTGCCGTAGACCGCAACCATGAGCGGACTCCGCTCGATCAGACGGTATTCGATGGAATCATTCTTTACAAGCTCGGTGCTGTCCCATGTAAAAATAATATCGTATTCATCCTTCAGGAGCCCTGCGGCGAGAAGATCTGTGTTCCGACGGTAGCAGGAGACGAGGATATTCGGATATCTATTATGGAAGAAACGCAGCGAGCTGGAAAAATTGCTCCGCTCGAACCCTTTCGTGTATCCGATGCGGAGTGTACCGACCATGCCGGTAGAAACCTCCTGGATCCTGTTTACCGCCTGGTCGATCCGGTCGAGGATGGATCTGGCATCGTTCAAAAAGGCGCTTCCTGCGGGAGTCAGTGTGATCGGACGGCTTGTCCTGTCGAAGAGCGGGACGCCGAGACTGTCCTCCAGGGCATGGATCTGCTGGGTGATCGCGGTCTGCGTAATATAAAACTGATCGGCTGCTTTCGTGAAGCTGCGGCACTCGGCGGCAGTCACGAAATATCGGAGCTGGTTTGTATTCATAACGGAAACTTCCTCTCAAAAAAATCTGTATCGCCTGAAGAATATACATAAATTCCACATGTTTGATGAAAATGATCGATGATTTCTACATAGCATAAGTTTTCCTTATGATACCATACAAAAAGCGCGGTTGCAAATCCCTTTATCGGGCAGTATCATAAGGTTACTGACGTCGGGGCTGCGGATTTTGCCGATCTGGGCTGCGAAGCATCATCGGCGTCAAGAACCCCTGACGGCATAAAAGCCGACAGGAGATGGAAAAGGGGAGTTATATCATGAAACGAGAAAATTTTGGTTCGCGCCTGGGATTTTTACTGGTGAGCGCGGGCTGCGCGATCGGAATCGGAAACGTATGGCGGTTCCCGTATGTGGCGGGACAGAACGGCGGCGGAGTATTCGTCCTGTTCTATCTGCTGTTTTTGCTCTGTATGGGCGTTCCGGTCCTTACAATGGAACTTGCGGTTGGTCGTGCGGGACGAAAGAGTGCTGTCGGTGCTTACAAGGCACTTGAAAAGCCGGGAAGCCGGTGGCATGTACACGGATGGTTCTGTATGATCGGCTGTTATCTTCTGATGATGTATTACACGACGGTTTCCGGCTGGATGCTCAGCTACTTTGTAAAGTTTGCGACAGGAACTTTCACCGGAATGGATGCAGACCAGGTGGCAGGAGTATTTGGGGAAATGCTCGGCAATCCCGGCGAGATGGGTCTCTGGATGGCAGTAACAGTCATTGCCGGATTCTTTATCTGCAGCAGGGGACTTCAGAACGGACTTGAAAAGATCACAAAATGGATGATGGCAGCTCTGCTCGTCCTGATCCTTGTGCTGGCCGGACACAGCCTGATCCTTCCGGGAGCGAAAGAGGGACTCAGCTTCTACCTTCTTCCGGATATTAAGCGTGCGGCGGACGTCGGACTCGGCTCCGTGATCATGGGCGCCATGAACCAGTCATTCTTTACATTGAGTCTTGGCATCGCGGCGATGGAGATCTTTGGAAGTTATATGTCCGAGGACCACACACTTGCGGGCGAAGCGGTCCGGATCTGCGGTCTCGACACGCTGGTAGCGCTTTCCGCCGGACTCATTATCTTCCCGGCCTGCTTTTCATTCGGGGTACAGCCGGATGCAGGTCCGCAGCTGATCTTCATCACTCTGCCGAATGTGTTTGCCAACATGGCAGGCGGACGGATATGGGGAATGCTGTTCTTCTTATTCATGTCGGCGGCGAGCTTTTCCACAGTCATTGCTGTGTTTGAGAACCTGCTCTCCAGCTGCATGGACAACTTTGGATGGAGCAGAAAGAAAGCTTCTATATTAAATTGTATTTTTGTATTGATCGCAAGCCTGCCTTGCGTATTCGGATATAATGTGTGGAGCAGTCTGCACATTATCGGTGCGAGAGATGTCCTGGACTCTGAGGATTTCCTGGTCAGCAACCTGCTCCTTCCGCTGGGATCTCTGGTCTATCTTCTGTTCTGCGTGAGCAAGTGGGGCTGGGGATACGATAAGTATCTTGCGGAAGCGAACCATGGAACGGGACTTAAGATGCCGGAAGCGAAGTGGGTAAAGATCTATTTCCGCTATATTCTCCCGCTCCTGATCCTGGTGATCCTGATCCAGGGACTGGCGTAAGACTTAACAATTTAATGTGATATACGCATAAAAACTTTAAAGTGGAAAAGTTTTTATATTGAATCTGAAAAAACAGTGTGTTATAATGAGCACAAAAGAAAAATAAGCAGCTGCTTGACAGAGCTTCATTTTTCTTTTGCCATTAACAAACAAAAAAGCCTGTAAATTCAGGCAGTGAGTGCGTCAGCACGGGGTTATGAATTTGATGGCGGAAGCAAAAACTAAAAAAGAGGAGAGTACCACAATGAAAAAAATGATCGCACTGGGCATGGCAGCAGCTATGATGTGCATGTCCCTGACTGCATGCAGCGTCTCAACATCTTCCAAGACTGAGACAACCGCAGCAGCAGAAACAACAGCAGCAGACACAACCGCAGAGGCAGCGAAAGACGCAGAGAGCACCGCAGAGGCAGCCGGCGATCTCGTTGCAACTGCTGATTATCCGACAAAGCCGATCACAATGATCATCCCTTACGGCGCAGGCGGAACAACCGATACATGGGGCAGAAAGCTGGCAGTTCTGCTTGAGAAGTATTTAGGACAGCCGATCACGGTTACCAACCAGGGCGGTGCATCCGGATCCATCGGCAGCCAGTTCGTAAAAGAGCAGCCGTCCGACGGTTACACACTTCTTGTTTGTGCAGAGACAATGGGAACCTACAGAACCATGAACATCTGTGACCTTGGATATGATGACTTCACCGTTATCTCCCCGTTAGTCGGCGATCCGAAGGTTCTCGTAGTTGGCAAAGATTCCAAGTACAACACACTGGAAGAGCTTCTTGACGATATCAAGGCAAACCCGGGCAAGATCACAATGTCCCACTCCGGTCCTGGAGGAAGCGGACACAACCAGGGTCTCGTATTAAAGGAGCTCGGCTATGAAGTAGCAATGACAAGCTTTGATTCCGGTAATGACGCACTTCTCGGAGTTATCGGCGGACAGGTTGACTTTACAAACCCGAACATCTCCACACTCGGCGGCTATATCGAGAGCGGCGACGTAAAACCGTTAGCAGTATTCTCTGACAAGAGAATGGACGCTTACCCGGATATCCCGGCATTCACAGAGACAGTTCCGGAAGCTGAGAAGTACTTAAATATTCCGTACACACTTCTTTCCTTCGTTGTAAACAACGATACTCCGCAGGAGGTTGTCGACGTATTAAAGGCAGCATCCCAGAAAGTATTTGCTGATCCGGAGTGGACAGAGTTCGTAGAGCAGAATGCAGCTGATCCGGTATACAAAGAGTATACAGATGACGCTTCCATCCAGGCATTCTACGACAACTGGAAATCTGTTATCTGCTGGTTACAGTATGACAACGGTGTTGCTGAAAAGAGTCCGGAAGAGTTCGGCATCAAGAGAATTGGAGAATAATCAATGAAGAATAAAATTCATTCGCTGATCGTCGAAGGAATTGTATTTTGCGGGAGCGGCCTTGTGCTGCTCTCGTATTCTCTTTCATCCTACGCAAAGGGATTTAACAAGAGCTGGGTGCAGTCCCCGTATCTGTTTCCGCTCATCGTGGCGCTTGCCATGATCGGTCTGTCCTTATGGATCGTCGGAGAGGGAGTTACGGCAATGAAAAAAGAAGCCGCGGTTCCGAATGACAAGAAGGTGTCAAAAGCAGAAAAAACAGAAAAGCGGCGCTGGGTCGTGATCGCGCTGATCCTCTGTGTGCTCTACTATGCAGCACTTGCTTTTATAAAAGTTCCGTATGTGACCATCGGAATTTTATCTTTTGCGTACACATTTTCAACATTTGAAGTTGTGACCATCGTGTTCCTGATCGCCATGATGACCTTCATGGGCGTCAGAAAGATCCCGGTTCTCGTATTTGTACCGATCGGAACTACATTATTTTTAAGCCTTGCATTCCGCACATTCTTACATGTGCTTCTGCCATAGAAAGGAGAAAGGGAAAATGTTACAGATGTTATCCGTGGTCGATCCGCGGTTTATCCTCATGGTTCTCCTTGGTTCTGTGGCTGGTCTGTTCGTAGGCGCGATCCCGGGACTTTCCGTGTCCATGGCGACAGCGCTTCTTGTATCCATTACTTATACCTGGGAACATTCAGACGCCCTTGCGATGATCATGGGCGTATATGTAGTCGGAGTATTCTCCGGCGCGGTATCGGCGATCCTGATCAACATTCCGGGCGCTCCGTCCTCTGTTGTAACAACGCTTGACGGATATCCGATGTCGAAAAAGGGACAGTCCTACAAAGCGCTGTTTACCGCAACGATCTATTCCTTCATCGGAAGCTTATTTGGACTTCTGGCACTCGGACTTCTCGCAGAGCCGGTCTCCAGAGTTGCGATCAAATTTACAAAAATGGACTATTTCCTGTTAGCTCTGTTCGGACTTGCGACGGTCGGATCCGTCAGCACGAAGAACTATGCGAAGGGCCTGATCAGTGTTATGATCGGTCTCGTGATCAGCATGATCGGACTTGACCCGTTAATGGGAACAAAACGTCTGACCTTCGGGATCCAGAACCTTACCGGCGGCGTCAGCACGGTACCGGCACTCGTCGGCTTCTTTGGATTCGCGGAAGTTCTCTCTGTTGTATACAACATGAAGCAGGAGCAGAACGTCCTTGCAATGGAAAAGACGAAAGTCAGCTTGAAAGAGATCTTAAAGAGCTGGAAACTTTCCTTATATACATCGACGATCGGTCTTTTAGTCGGAGCTCTTCCGGGAGCCGGCGGACCGGTGGCATCCTTTATCGCCTATAATGAGGCAAAACGCCTCGTGAAAGATCCGGAGGTTCCGTTCGGAGAAGGCGCGGTCGAAGGAATCGTGGCGAGTGAGTCCTCCAACAACGCCTGCATCGGCGGTGCGCTGATCCCGATGCTGACACTTGCAGTTCCGGGCGATGCGGTCACGGCGATCATTCTTTCTGTATTCTATGTTCATGGTTTACAGCCGGGACCGTTATTCATCACACAGAATAAGGAGTCATTCTACTCGATCGTGATTGCCGGAATTATCGCATGCTTTGCACTTTTGCTTTTAGGACTTTTAGTCGCACCGAAAATCTGTAAGGTCATCACGATTCCGAAGAACATCATGATCCCGGTGGTAACGAGTCTCTGCGTGATCGGTTCCTTTGCGTGCAACAACCGCCTGTTTGATGTCGGACTGATGTTCTTCTTCGGACTCATGGGATTTGCAATGCGCCGGTTCGATTATCCGGTCGCTCCGCTGATCCTCGCGATGGTGCTTGGAAAGATGATGGATTCGAACTTCCGTCAGGCTGTATCGCTCGCGTCCTCATCGGACAACCCGTTCATGGCGATGTTCGGTCATCCGATCACGATCGTACTGTCCATCTGTACATTATTCGTACTGCTTGGAAATATTCCGTGGACGAAGCCGTATATCGATAAGTTAAAAGGGATCTTTTCCAGAAAGAAGACGGCGTAGCTGTTACAGTGTGCGGGCGGAGTGCCCGTGTACTGTAACAAAATAATAAAAAGAGCAGGAAAACAGGCAAAAAGTGCTTGCATTTCCTGCTCTTTTTTGATAAGATTATTACCTGTGACATGTAAAAAATCCTTGCTCCTGATACTGAAAATCGGGGGCCGGAAGACCAGAAGGAGGTTTAAGAAACTATGAACAAATACGAGTTAGCAGTTGTTCTTAGCGCAAAACTTGAGGATGACGAAAGAGCAGCCGCACTTGAAAAGGTGAAAGGCTATATCACACGTTTCGGCGGCAATGTCGTTGATGTGGACGAATGGGGCAAGAAGAGACTTGCATATGAGATCCAGAAGAGCAAAGAGGGATTCTACTACTTCATCCACTTCGAGGGCGAGGCAAACTGCCCGAACGAGGTAGAGGCTCATATCCGTATTATGGAGCCGGTTGTCCGTTATCTTTGCGTAAGACAGGACGCTTAATAAAGAAAGAGTGAGAATATGAACAGAGTTATCCTTATGGGTAGATTAACCAGAGACCCGGAAGTACGCTATTCCCAGGGCGAGCGCTCTATGGCGATCGCAAGATATACACTTGCAGTTGACAGAAGAGGCAGAAGAAACCAGGACGGCGATCAGGGCCAGACGGCCGATTTTATCAACATCGTAGCTTTTGACCGCGCAGGTGAGTTCGCGGAGAAATATTTCCGCCAGGGCATGCGTGTACTGGTTTCCGGAAGAATCCAGACCGGAAGCTATGTAAATAAGGATGGCCAGAAGGTCTATACAACGGATATCATTGTAGATGACCAGGAATTCGCTGACAGTAAGGGTCAGGGCGGCGACAACAGCAGCTTTGGCGGCGGAAACAGCTACGGCGGCGGTAATCGCGGCGGCTACCAGCAGGCAACAAGACCTGCTCCGTCCAGTGCGATCGGCGATGGATTTATGAATATTCCGGATGGAGTCGAGGACGAAGGACTTCCATTCAACTAAATATCAGTCTGAGGCAATACAGTGCGTTACTCCTAATTCGCTGTGAGTAGACTGAGTTTGCACGTGACCGGACAAGCGTTGGACGGTTACAGACAACGAAACTAACAGGAGGTAATTTAAAATGGCATTCAATAAAGGTGACAAGTCCGATTCTTCCAGAGTAAGAAGAGGCGGCATGCATAGAAGAAAAAAAGTTTGCGTATTCTGCGGCGATAAGAACGGCGAGATCGATTACAAGGACGTAAACAAGTTAAAGAGATACGTATCTGAGAGAGGAAAAATCCTTCCGAGAAGAATCACTGGCAACTGCGCAAAGCACCAGAGAGCTTTAACAGTAGCTATCAAGAGAGCACGTCATATCGCTCTTATGCCGTACACATGTGAATAATTCCTTAGAATAAGGATTTTCACTGATAAAGTAAGGTTTTATCTAATTAATTTGAAGCATCATTCGAGGATTCCATATGAGAGATCATGTGGGATCCTTTTTTGCGTAGCAGAAATTTCCTGTTACACAAAAAGGCACTACATGCCGATGATGTGCACTCGCGCGAAGATCGCGCTGAACAGATGGAGTTATGACAGGTATTAACATTAAATCGAAATAAGAAAAGAAATTTGTTTTTCCTGAAAGCTGGAAAAATACAAGAAGCTGAATCAAAAGGGCTTTTAAGAATATTTATGTCTGAAAATTGACTTTTTTGCTGACACCCTTTATACTACATAGAGGAAAAGTCAAAAAAGAAACAGCAATGTGGAAGGGCAGTAAAACTATTCAAGATGTAATTCAAAGATCCAGAACGTTATTCTGGACCTTTTTTACAAGCTTCTGTATCAACGTTGTGAAGAGGCAACAAGTTGCTGTGCTGTTCCCACATTGGTTTGCGGTTCGTGAAAAGGCATCGAAAAGGAGAAGAAAGGGGGAGCCGAAAATTTCAACCGCCCGTTTTGACTTGTTCTGAATAAGAAAATAAAGCCCACCGATATCAGGTGGCGGAATGGAGCATTTCAAATGATTCATGATGGATTTATCTATCTGGCCACTTTAATGCTGTTAGCAGCAATTCTGGTCAATCTTCCTGTGTACCTGCGGGGAAAAGGCGCACAGACCTTTTTTAAATTTGCACCGCCGATCGTTCTGATCTATTTAGGCATGATGCTTTTATGTACCATGAAAGTATGGGATCTGCAGGATACGTCAGACATTTACGTAGCGATCAAAAATCCGTTACTCTACGCAATGCTGTTTTTAATGCTGTTGCGTTGTGATCTGAAAAAGATCATTAAATTAGGACCGAAAATGCTGATCGGTTTCTTCTCAGCGAGTATTTCAATCGGTGTTGGTTTTGTAGTAAGCTATGGCATTTTCCATAAATTACTGGGCCCGGAAAGCTGGAAAGCACTTGCAGCACTGTGCGGAAGCTGGTTAGGAGGCGGCAGTAATATGCTGGCGATTCAGGCAATTCTGGATGTAAGTGAAGAAAGTCTGGCATATTCTCTGGTAATGGATTCGGTTTGTGCAGTAATCTATGTTATGTTCCTTCTGTGGGTGATCAACTTCTCTAAGGAATTCAACGCCTGGACAAAGGCAGATGTACGTCTGATCGATGAAGTAGGAGCATCTCTGGAAAAAGAGGCAAGAGAGGACAAGAGACCTCTTACCTGGAAAAACATGCTTCTTTTAATCGGCGTATCCTTCTTTATATCCTCTCTGTCCAAGGATGCCGGTGTTATGGTTGCTTCTGTTCTGCCTGTTTTTGATAAGGCAACCTGGACAGTTCTTCTTGTAACAGCTACAGGTCTGATCGTAGCAATGACTCCTTTTGGAAAGATTAAGGGAACGGAAGAAGTTTCCAATATCATGCTTTACATTGTCATCGCGATGATCGCTTCCAGAGCAGATATTTCTGCTATGGGAAATGCACCGGTATGGCTGGCTGCCGGATTCCTGATCCTGCTGATCCATATAGCGGTTATGGTAATCCTTGCAAAGCTGATCCGACTGGATATCTTTACCTGTGCGGTTGCCTCTCTGGCGAATGTCGGAGGAACTGCGACAGCGCCGGTACTTGCAGGCGCATACAGCAGCGCGCTGGTTCCGATCGGTATCCTGATGGCTCTTCTCGGCAATATTATTGGAACGCCGGGCGGCGCATTTGTAGGATACTTAATGAGCCTGATCGGGTAGAGAACAATAATTGAAAAACGGGTAATACAAGAACTCCGCACGGGAAGCTGTGCGGAGTTTCTTTTAAAACTCCATCACAAGCCCCGCATGCAGCTTGTGAACGGATTCTCCTAAGGCCTCTTTCAGGAGATCAAAGGCATGATCTCCGGTACAGTGGCCGGTGTAGATTTCAGAAATACCGGTGGAGCGGATCCCTTCGGTGAGGGCAAGGATCTCTGCATCGGTCTTATTGTAGAGATGGAAGCCGCCGATCAGGGCTTTTACTTTTTTATCCGGGAAAGTCGCGGTGATCTCGCGGATAATCGTATCGGCACCGCCGTGGGAACAGCTGTTGAAGATCACAAGGCCGTCCGGGGTGTCGAAGACAAGACTCTGTTCGTGGGAGAAGGAATCCGGCTTCCAGTGCCGTTTTTCCTTCAGGTACATGTGCTCCCGGATCCCTTTTTTTTCCAGTCCCGGAGTCTTATGCGGGATCAGATAAACCCCGTCCCACGGTGAAAAGTCCCCGGAAACGAGCTTGATCCGGTCCGGATACTTTTTTAACATGCCCTTTGGAATACCGATGTATTTCTTATAATTCCAGACACCTTTGCAGCAGTTTTCTTTGGTGGTTTCCCTAAAATAGAACGGTGCGGACGAATTTACCTTGAAAAATTCCGGGATTCCGTCTGCATGGTCATAGTGCGCGTGGGAGAGAACTCCGAAATCCACGTTTTTCATGTTCAGTCCAAGCACATCAGCATTCTTCAGAAAAAGCCCGGATGCCCCGGCATCGAGAAGGATATGTTTTCCATGATATTCAATGAAAACGGATAATCCCCATTCACAGCCGAGATTTTCGGCGGGGATGTTGTCGCTGAGTACGGTTGCTTTCATAAATGAAAATCCTTTCGTAAAGTATTGATTGATAGTTGCCTTATAACTTTATTTTTTTCATTAAACACAAATGCGAACTTCCTGCAGGAAAGAGGTTTTGTATAACTTCGCGGCTTTACAAATTTCTTTTGCAATCTCTTTCTTATCGATCGTTTTCCTCATTAGATTTTTCCTATCAACGGTATTTGGGTAACAAAAACGCCGGACAACCAAAGTTATCCGACGCATTTTTTATGATTGCGTGTTTTATGCTGGCTGTCAGCCTCGATGCCTTGCCGAGTATCATAAAGTGCTGGTAATTACCCTCCCCAGCCGGAGTACAGCTTTAATGTGTCGCCACACGGAAACCTTTCTGGTTCATTTATATTATACTTAAATCCCGTCCTCTTATCAACTGATTTTGAAAATATCCAAGATTTTAACGGAAATAGCATGGAAAAGTGTTACAGGAAAATCGCAGAAAGACCTCTTGAATATTTAAAGAAGAGATGTTATATTATAGATAAGAGAAGTGCCACCGATAGACGGCTTGGCCCTCGAAAATATGGATTAAAAAATAACCGCTAGTTTTGCGAGGACTGGGCGGTTATTTTTTGCGTTTTTTTCGATGTCTCTGCCAAGTGAATATCCTGCCTTGAAGCAAGTTGCTCCGAAGCTCAGGATTGCAAGTACAATACCTAAGATTTCCATATGGCATCACCCTCCTCTCACTATGTATCAGAGGGTCACGCATGCCCTCTGCGAAGAGGGCCAAACCGCCTACCGTTATGGTGGCACCTATATTATTCTATCACAATTTCTTTGATCTATAAAGTCTATTTTACGCTACTGGTGGTTTTAGAAGCCGTGCCACTGCTATACACGTCAGGAATTTCATTGGCTGCAGTGCAACGTCCGCGCAATGTCCGCCCCAAGCGGATCATGGACAAATGCCTGTATTTATGGTATACTATCCCCAAAGTCGGTTCTGATACATGGAGAAATTCTGCCCGAATTTCTCCATGCATAAAAAGGCACTAACGTGCCAAATGCGCACTCGCGCAAGAGGAGTCTATCGCAAGCGACTGCGCTCGGCGCGAGAATGTGCCAAGGCACATTCTTTTTATGGTCTTGCTATGCCCATTTTACCGGGCGGCGGATAGGAGATAAGAATGAAAGATGATAAAAAGGTCAGCCATATTCTGCAGCTTTACCTTCAGTGGCCGGTATTTTTAACGGCACTGGTAATTCTTGCGGGAGCTGCGGTCAACCTGATCTCACGCAAGGCGGGATTCGTGATGCTTGCATTTACGGTGATCTACGCGGCGTGTGCCGGAACCCTGTATATGTACGGAAAGAAGCGGGCTCTCGGCAGTCTGGTGTCCTTTGCGTCGGCATACAGCTGGAGCCAGAAACAGCTTCTGGCGTCTCTGGAGCTGCCCTACGCGGTCGCGGATACGGATGGTAAGATCCTTTGGATGAACCGCGCCTTCGAGGCGGTGACCAAAGAAGAGAAGAGCGCAGGGAAAAGCCTGACAATGCTTTTCAAGGAGATCACAGTGGAATCTCTCGAGAAGATGGAAAATGCGATGGAAGTCCATGTGATCTATGGGGAATCGAAATACCGCGTGAGTATGAAACGTGTGACGATCCGCCCGGATGAGATTGCTTCCGGAATCCCGGAGAAGCAGACGGAGCAGCAGATCCTTGCAGTATATCTCTATGATGAGACAGAGCTCTATAACTACAAGCAGGCGATCACAGACCAGAAGATGGTCGCAGGCCTGATCTATCTGGACAACTATGATGAGGCGTTGGAGAGTGTCGAGGAAGTCCGCAGATCGCTCTTAACGGCCCTGATCGACCGAAAGATCAACAAGTACATTTCGGCGGTCAACGGTATCGTAAAGAAACTGGAGAAGGACAAGTATTTCTTCGCGATCAAGCAGTGCTATATGCCGCGTCTGGAAAAAGAGCGGTTTGGACTGCTTGAGGAGGTAAAGACCGTCAATATCGGAAACGAGATGGCGGTGACACTAAGTATCGGTATCGGAATGAATGGCGATACCTACAGCCAGAACTATGAGTATGCCCGTACAGCGATCGATATGGCTCTCGGCCGTGGCGGTGATCAGGCGGTAGTAAAATGCGGCCAGAAGATCCAGTATTACGGCGGAAAGGCCCAGCAGTTAGAGAAGACGACCCGTGTCAAGGCGCGCGTCAAAGCCCATGCGCTCAGGGAACTTCTTGAGACGAAGGACTGCCTGCTGATCATGGGACATAAGATCGGCGATATCGACTGTTTCGGTGCGGCGATCGGTATGTACCGAATCGCATCGGCGTTGAATAAAAAAGCCCACATCGTGATCAATGAGGTGACGTCTTCGGTGCGCCCGATGATGGAACGATTTGAGACGGGTGACTATCCGAAAGATCTGTTCCTGACCGGAAGTGAAGCCGCAGATATCGTGGATAACAACACAGCGCTTGTCGTTGTGGACGTCAACCGCCCGAGTATCACGGAAGAGCCGGATCTCTTAAAACTTGTGAAAACGATCGTCGTCATCGATCATCACCGTCAGTCCAGCGAGATCATCACAAACGCGACTCTGTCCTATGTAGAGCCTTATGCGTCATCTGCCTGTGAGCTGGTTGCGGAGATTTTACAGTATGTTGCTGACAGTATCCGGATCAAATCCCCGGAGGCGGACGCTATGTATGCGGGAATCGTGATCGATACGAACAACTTTACAAATCAGGCGGGTGTCCGCACCTTTGAGGCGGCGGCGTTCCTTAGAAGAAACGGAGCGGACGTGACGAGAGTACGGAAGCTGTTCCGTGACAGTATGGAGGACTACAAGGCGAGAGCCGAGGCAGTCCGTCAGGCAGAGGTCTATAAGAAATGCTTTGCCATTAGCGTGTGCCCGGCAGAGGGCGTAGAGAGCCCGACAGTAGTAGGCGCACAGGCTGCAAACGAGCTTCTTGACATTGTGGGAATGAAGGCATCTGTCGTTCTTACCCCATATGAAGGCAAGATCTATATCAGCGCGAGATCGATCGACGAGGTCAATGTCCAGGTCATGATGGAAAAGCTGGGCGGAGGCGGACACAGAACGATCGCAGGTGCGCAGCTCCCGGGTGTTACCGTTGAGGAAGCCAAGGAGAAGGTAAAAGGCGTCATTGATATGATGCTGGAGAAAGGAGAAATTTAAGATGGAAGTTGTATTATTAGAGGATGTGAAGGCACTTGGCAAAAAAGGCCAGGTTGTAAAGGTAAATGACGGATATGCGAGAAACTTTATCCTTCCGAAAAAGCTTGGTGTTGAGGCTACATCCAAGAACTTAAATGACTTAAAACTTCAGAAAGCAAATGCGGAAAAGATTGCCGCTGAGCAGCTTGCAGAGGCAAAAAAGCTTGCTGAGGAGATCGACAAGATGTCCGTTACCGTATCAATCAAAGCCGGCGAGGGCGGACGCGCGTTCGGTTCCGTTTCCACAAAGGAGATCGCAAAGGCAGCGAAAGATCAGTTAAAGCTTGATATCGATAAGAAGAAGATGGTTCTTCCGGAGCCGATCAAGAGCATCGGAAGCTTTGAGGTCCCGATCAAACTTCACAAAGAAGTAACAGCGAGACTCAGCGTGAAAGTCGTTGAAGCGTAAAAAAGATGGAAGAAGCGTTAGTAAAGAGAGTCCTGCCGCACAGCATCGAGGCGGAACAGTCGGTGATCGGTTCGATGTTAATGGACCGGGATGCGATCATCGCGGCGTCGGAGATCGTGGTTGCGGATGATTTTTATCAGAAACAATACGGGATCATGTTCGATACCATGGTGGAGCTGTTCAATGAAGGAAAACCGGTAGACCTGGTCACACTTCAGGACAGACTGAAGGAGAAGGATGTTCCGCCGGAGGTATGCAGTCTGGACTTTGTCCGCGATATTCTTGCGACTGTTCCGACCTCGGTAAATGTCCGGTCCTATGCGACGATCGTTCATGAAAAAGCAGTTCTCCGCCGTCTGATCAGGATCAACGAGGAGATTGCGAACAACTGCTATGCAGGAAAGGACAGCCTGGAGACGATCTTGGCCGACACGGAAAAACAGATCTTTAATCTTCTGGAGAGCCGTGCGTCCGGAGATTTTGTACCGATCCGCCAGGTTGCGTTAAATGTTCTCGACAAGATCGAGCAGGCAACCCGGTCGAAATCCACGGTAACGGGTCTTCCGACCGGATTTATCGATCTGGATTACCGGATGTCCGGACTTCAGCCGTCGGATCTGATCCTGATCGCGGCCCGACCGTCTATGGGTAAGACTGCATTCGTGTTAAACATTACGGATTATATCGCGGTCCGCAGACAGAAGACCTGCCTGATCTTCAGCCTGGAGATGTCGAAGGAACAGCTGGTAAACCGTATGCTTTCCATGGAGTCCAATGTGGATTCCCAGAAACTCCGTACCGGTACTCTGACGGATGCTGACTGGGATGCTGTCGTGGAAGGAATCGGGACGATCGGAAGTTCCAAACTTGTCATTGATGATACACCTGGTATCTCCATCATGGAGCTGCGTTCCAAATGCCGGAAGGTCAAACTGGAACATGGTCTCGATCTGGTCATGATCGACTATCTGCAATTAATGTCGGGAAGCGGAAAGAACGGCGACAACCGCCAGCAGGAGATCTCCGAGATTTCAAGATCCCTGAAGGCGATCGCCAGGGAGCTGAGTGTTCCGGTCATCGCCCTGTCCCAGCTGTCGCGTGCCTGTGAGACGAGAACAGACCATCGTCCGATGCTTTCGGACCTTCGAGAGTCCGGAGCTATTGAGCAGGATGCCGATGTAGTCATGTTCCTGTACCGTGATGATTACTATAATAAAGATACGGATAATCCGAATACGGCGGAAGTCATTATCGCTAAACAGCGTAACGGCCCGATCGGAACGGTATATCTTGGATGGAAACCGGAGCTGACCCGGTTTGTGAATATTGCAAAAGAGCAGCAGTAACAGATTGCTGTTTGAGCGCCCGTTTTCAACTGATCTTCAGATGAAAACGGGCGCTTTTGTCATATTGGGACATGCCTTCACATATATTATTAACGATCTGGTAACTGGTTTGCGTGCAGAGGGCGGTCTGAAATATGCTGCAGAATCAGAAGGAACAGAGTTGAGAAATCGTTACAGTTTGCGGACAGAAATCTGATCAGCAGAAAATTCTGTATGATGCTGTAATGGGAAATCATGTGAAAGGAAGAGAACAGCCATGTCAGAAACACATTATCTGATCTCTGATGCCTCGAAAAAGGTTGACGTGGAATCTCATGTACTTCGCTACTGGGAGGAAGAACTGGAGATGAATATCCCGCGCAACGAGATGGGACATCGGTATTATACGGATTTTCATATTCGTCTTTTTAAGCAGATCAAGGAATTGAAGGAAAAAGGGTATCAGCTCAAGGCAATTAAGGCGGCACTTGCGAAAACCCTGGATGCGGAGGGAGAATCGGTGGCACCTACAGATATTTTAGAGGAGGATGTTGCGTCGGCATTGAGAGAATGCGCGGAACAGGAGAAGAAGAATCTGGAGAAGATGGATCCTGGGGAGATCACGGAGCTCATGAACCGGGAGAAGGCGGAACAGTTTAAGGATTTCCTCACCCAGATGATCGGACAGGCCATCGAAGAGAACAATGAAAAGCTGAGTCAGGATATCAGCAGGATGGTGAATGATAAGGTGCTGAAGGAGATCGATTATCTGATGAGGGTAGCGGATGAACGGGACGAAGAGCGGTTTCGCCAGCTGGACGAGACGATAAGACTCTACCAGAAGGAGAGCAGGGGGCGGGCGGAAGCTGCGGCGGCAAAGGCGCCGTTTCTGCCATCACTCTTCAGAAAGAAAAAGTTTGGACGCAATGCAAATAAATTGTGATGAGGAAGATCCGCATAGATCAAAAAAGCCGCTGCTCCTTTGGGAACAACGGCTTTTATGTATTGGTTTGCGTTTGTGATCAACCCTCGTTGATTGCGCCTGTCGGACAGACACCAGCACAAGTACCGCAGCTGATGCAAGTATCAGCGTCGATTACGTACTGTCCATCTCCCTGAGAAATAGCGTTTACCGGACATTCACCAGCACAAGTACCGCAGCTAACGCAGCTATCGCTAATTACATATGCCATGATAAAATACCTCCTTTGTTTATTTCTTTCATTCTATAATAAACGGTCAAATTATTCAAGGGGTAAATCATGAAAAAATGTACCTAATGAGGAACAAAAAACCAGTAGATATGCGGTTAGACAGAAATAACCGTGGTTAGTTTTGCAAAACCTCCTTGCCAAGAAACGAAAAAAGTATTATACTCTCGATATGCTGGCATATATGGCTGTACGCTTGTTATGCCGGAAACAATCGTAGAAAATTGCCCTCGGCAGATTTCGAAGGTGAAAGGAGGATTTATCATGCAGATTTCAAAAGAAATGCTCATCGGTGAGCTTCTTCAGGTTGATGAAAATATGGCTCAGATCTTAATGGGCGCTGGAATGCACTGCATCGGATGCCCGTCTTCTCAGATGGAGTCTCTGGAAGAGGCTTGCATGGTTCACGGAATTCCGGTAGAGAAACTTGTAAGTGTGATCAACGAATATCTGGCTCAGAAGCAGCAGTAATGTGTAACTGATCGAAAACGATCGGTCTGCTGACTTTGGAAAATATCAGAGAAATGAAAAAAGGCTGTGACACCGGGAAGATCTTCCCGGATCACAGCCTTTTTTTGATCAACAGGAAATTTCGATGGAACTTCCTGTTAATCAAAAAGGCACTGAGTGCCTAAGATGTTTACTCGTGCGAAGATGTATAGAAAATATTTCACAGAGATCATAAGTTCTGAAGTACCTTCAGTGCATCTTTTTTTACGATCACATCGTAATGCTCCGCATAGTAGGCGCCGGATGCTGCCGCATCGCCTTTTAATCTTGTTCCGTATTCGGAGAGGGTATTGCAGACCCGGCTGAAGGACAGCTCATCGTCATCTTCCTTCCTGAGGATCAGATAAAAAACGCCATTTTCCGGATTCTTGTAGAGAACACTGTTTCCGTTAAAAACAGCGCCGGTCTGTCTTGCTGCCTCGCAGACAAGGTCAAGGGAGGAGAACTGGTAGATTCTCGTAAACTGTGCCGGATTTGCCGGTTCCGGTTTTTTCTGCGGATCAGTTGCAGATGCAGAGGATGGTGCCGGAGTGTTCACGTCTTCCGGTTTCAGGATCCCGCTCTGGGTCAGGATATTGATCAGACCGTCAGCGCCTTCCAGTACCTCCGCAGTGAGATTTCCCCATCCATTCTCATCCTCATCGTCTGCCGGTGAGAACTTGGAAAAACGGGTGTCGAGTTCTTCGGGATCTTCCATTTTCGTGATGATCAGCATAACACTTTCGTTCGCCATAGGGATCGCTTCGACCATAAGCGGGATATCTTCCGCTTCAAAGCCGACCTCGTTTGCTGCGCGCTGGACCATTTCGCGGAAAAGGCTGCGCGCCTTTTCGCTTCCATAAGCCAGTTCGCCGAGGTTCATATTGCGGACGCTCAGATCAAAGTTGCTGAGTGTGCAGCGGATCTGGTTTTCATTGATACGTTCTATTTTCATAGGATCACTTCCTGTCTTATTACTAATCAAAGATCATTGCGGTCGATCGGTCTCTGGTAAAAGGGCAAAAAACCGCATTTTTACATCTATAATATACTATATCCTATTCGGCTTTTGCAATCATATGAGGAGAATTTATTAAAATTTAATCAGTTTTGACATCTACAAGATGATTTAAAATGGGAGTATCTATATTAGAATAATCACAAGAGGTTGTATTGCCGAAAGGAGGTGTGAAGATTTATCGAACGCGTTCTGTTTGGCAAATATCGGTTGTGCGGAGAATTGGGAAATGGACGGTCCGGTACCGTGTATCTGGCGTATCACGTAGAGCTGGAGGAATATCGGGCAGTAAAAGTCGTTCCCAAGTCCATAGCGGATTATGATACTTTTAGAAAAGAAGCACTTTTTCTGAAAACATTGAGACATCCGGGAATCCCAATCGTCTATGATGTGGAAGAAGATACCGGATACAGTTATCTGATCGAAGAATATCTGGAAGGCGAATCTTTATATGCTCTGGTGAAACGCCTGGGCAGCTTGTCGGTTAAGACGGCAGTGGATCTTGGAATACAGATCTGCCGTATCATTCAGTTCATGAATTCAGCAGAAAACCCTATTTTATATTTAGACTTGCAGCCAAAAAATCTGCTGGTATGCAACGGAATCCTTCGGCTAACGGATTTTGATCACGCACAATACGCGTCAGATGCCGCCGCATTTGGAGAACGGTATGGGACAATTGGTTTTGCCGCACCGGAACAGTATAAAGGAGAACCTTTAGACTGCAGAACGGATGTATACGCGATCGGTGCACTGCTTTACTTTATGAGTCATGGAGACGTTCCCGGGAGTACTTTGGAAGTTATAAACGAACCGGAATACAGAAAACTTGACCGGATCATCCGCGGGTGCATGAAAGCGGAGAAAGAGGAGCGGTACCAGAGCGCGGAAGGACTGCAGAGGACGCTGCAGGAACTGCAAAACCAGATAAAAGAGCAGGCAATAGAATCTCGAATCGTTGTTTTTACCGGAGCTGGGGCGGGGATTGGAACGACCCATGCAGCTCTCGGAATGTCTTACTTTCTGACCCGAAACGGGTGTCCGGCTTTATATCAGGAAGAATACGATACGGATACGGTCCGCACACTTGCGAAAAATATGGGGGTCAAGGCGGACCGGAACGGCGTATATCAAATCGGATGCGGAAACATCCGGCCTTATTATGGCGAAGCTGTGAAGCTGCCATATCTTTATTTTCCAGTAATCATAAAGGACGCGGGAGTGATCCGGTCAGGACGGGAACTTCCGGAAGCAGATTTTTATGTTCTTGTATGCGGGGGAAAATGGTGGGAGATCGACAGGACTGTAAATGCGGCAAAAATGCTGAAAAGCCGTGGAAAGGTGATCCTGCTCTTCAACCATATGGAGAAAAAAGCACGTCTGAAACTTCCAAAAGTTTTATCTGATATTCATTATTTCTTTCTTCCGTTCTTTTCGAATCCATTTAAAGAAGATAAAGCTGCCAACACCTGTTACCGGGAATTGTGGAATGATGGTACAGGGGGGACCAGGTGGAAAAGAAAAAAATTATTGGCGGGATACAGGAGAAACGATGCAGGATGATTGGGATCGCGGGCAGCAATGTCGGAGTGGGATGCACACATTTTTCAATCATGCTGGCAAACTATCTCACGGGTTATCTCAGGAGAAAAGCAATATTGCTGGAATTTAATGAGTCAGGAGACTTTGAAAGACTCGAGCAGGTCTGTACGGGACAGACGGGACGGAAAAATCCATACAGGATCCTGGATGCGGATTATTATAAGCATGCAGGGCCGGAGAATATAAAGGAGGTGTTGTTGGAAGGATATGACGATATCCTGATCGATTTTGGATCGGTCAAAGACGGTGAACATGAATCATACTGGAGATGTGATAAGAAATTTCTGGTGGGTTCCTTTACAGAGTGGCAGCAGGAAAGTTTCCGGGAATTCGAGATGGAGAAAAGAGCGAAGCAGAAAAAGAGCTGGCAGAGTCTCGCGGTATTTGGGAGCGAGGAGACCAGAAGAGAATTCTCAAGAAGATATCGGATCAATGCAGAACGGATTCCGTTTTCAGCGGATGCTTTCTCGGTCACGGAGGAATGCGGAGAATTTTTTAAACGGATCCTGTGATAAGAAGATGGAAATAAACAGGCTTGCTGAATGCTTACAAAGCAACATGATAAATGAGATCTGATCAGTCAATGACGCAGCATTGGGGAGAAACATGTCACAGAAAATACCTTCTTCTGCCGGGCGCAGATCTGACCTGAATTCAGATGCATTTAACGTAATTATTTAGTAGGTCTGCGCATCTACTGCGCTGACCGTAAGAAAACATTGGCTTGAAAGCAAAAATAGCAGAAATTTACTGACAGTGGATTGAACAGACGAAGAGCGACAACAGGGGGAAGATCGATGCGGGATGACGGAAAGACCATGCGCAGGATCAATGCGCGATATGAAAAAGGGAAAGGTATATATGAGTATGGAAACAGTAAATGGAACGTATGGATCAGAAGAGCAGAAGATCGAGGAGATGACTCGCTACCTGAACGGACTTAAGAGGTACACGGAAAAAGGGATCCCGATCTACATGGATGGAAAACTTTCCGGTCAGAGAGAGTGGGAAAAGCTGTTTGAAGTGCGTGAGGACGGAATGTTCTACATGGGGGATTATGTGCAGGCAGAAGGAGGTGGATTAAAGGAGATCCGGTTTGATAAAGTATATCTGAGCGAAGCAGATATTTCAGAGACGAGAAATTCCGGACGGAGAAGAAGAACGAGAAGATAGAAAAAGTGTTGCCGCTCGCAGATGGAAAAACTGCCGGTTCCGGGTGAGGATCCTGGACAGGCGCGAATAACGGAATACAGATTCAAAAAACAGGGGATCGTTCTGCCGGATGGTCCGTAAGATTGCTGACGGTAATTCGTTACAAAAAGTTAACAGACAGACATTTCGCGTTGTGGTATACTAAAACTATCCTTAAGATCCGGCAAAGTATACGTCCGTGTGTATTTTGCCGGATCATCCGTAATAAAATAACGATTCAGCATGTATACGGAGAGAGGCAGAAACAGATGCGGATCTTTGAAGAATAGCATGCGGAAAGAGTGATGACAAATGAAAAAAATAGTTCCTGTATTGACCGCTGTCAGTTTGATCATCCTGATCGCAGCCGGCTTTGTCGGATTCCGGGTACTGGAGCGGTATATGCCGACGAAAGAGCGGGCAGATCTTGCGGAAGTTTATCATGTATCCGGGGATGAGACGGCGATCATTTATAATTATGAACAGCAGGAGCAGACAGGAATCTATGAAAACGGTCAGACTTACCTGCCTGTCTCGTGGGTAAATGACCATATCAATGAGCGTTTTTACTGGGACAGTATAGAAGATCTTCTTGTATATGCATTGCCGGATCAGATTGTCTATGCCGATGCGGAGACAAAGGGCTCCAATGGTGCGCCGCTGCTTCTTGTGAAGGATGAAGAAGTCTACCTGACTCTCGGTCTGATCGCGAACTACACGGATGTGCAGATCCAGGCCTTTGATTCCGGTGATGGAAAACGAGTCCTGATCAATGACTGGGGGGCGAGAAATGTAGCCCGCGTGAAGAAAAATACCAGTCTGAGGATAAAAGGCGGGGTCAAGAGCAAGATCGTAACGGATCTTGGCAGGGATGATACGGTGACGGTTATCGATACAATGGAAAAATGGTCGCGGGTCGCATCCCCGGACGGAAATGTCGGGTATGTAGAGAATAAGAGACTGTCTGATATGGAAAGTCAGAAATTTTCCGGGAATTTTGAAGCACCTGTATACAAGAGCACCAGTATGAGTGGGAAGATCGTTCTCGGATGGCATCAGGTGACGACCCAGGATGGAAATAATAGCTTTGACAGCGTTGTGACAAAGACAAAAGGAATGAACGTGATTTCCCCGACATGGTTTTCCCTGACGGATAATAATGGAAATTACAAGTCGCTTGCGAGCAAAGATTATGTGGCAAAAGCCCATGCAAAAGGACTTCAGGTGTGGGCACTGATCGATAATTTCAGCGCAGATGTTCAGACAGAGACGCTGCTGGCGTCGACTTCCACACGGCGAAAACTGATCGACAGCCTGATCGCGGATGTAGGAAAATATGATCTGGACGGTCTGAATCTTGACTTCGAAAGCCTGAAAAAAGAAGCAGGTGTCCATTATATTGAATTTATCCGTGAATTGTCGATCCCGTGCAGACAGAAAGGGATCATCCTGTCGGTGGATAACTATGTTCCGGCTGGATATAACAGTTTTTATGATCTGAGAGAACAGGGGATCGTGGCAGATTATGTGATCATGATGGGATATGATGAGCACTTTGCAGGAGGTGAGGCGGGTTCTGTATCTTCTATCAATTATGTGAAGAACGGGATTGCCGGAATGCTGGAGAATGTTCCGAGAGAAAAACTGATAGGCGGAGTTCCGTTTTATACAAGACTTTGGACGGAAGCCGGAGATGGAACGATCACGTCCAAAGCAATGGGGATCGCAGAGGAAAAAAGATGGGTGGATAATAATCAGGTGGAGCTCACCTGGCAGGCAGATACTGCCCAGTATTATGGCGAGGTGCAGACAAGTGATGGCGCTCAGTTCCTCTGGATGGAAGAGGAGCGGTCTCTGAAAGAGAAGATGAACGTGATCCGACAGAATGATCTGGCAGGAGTCGCATGCTGGAAGCTTGGATTTGAAGATTCCGCTGCATGGGATTCAATCCAGTGGAACTGAGAAACTTTCGGAGGATCACACGGATCCTACCAGGTTACCATCTCATCCAGCAGAAGTTTTTGTTCTTTACTGGAACGTGTGAGGTAGATACGGGTGGTCTCAATGCTTTCATGTCCGAGAAGATCTGCCAACAGAGAAATATCGCCGCTTCTGGATAAAAAGTTTTTCGCGAAGCGATGGCGGAAAGAATGTGGGTACATGGTAGTGGGATCGATCCCGTACCGGATTGCATAATGTTTTAACTGGGAATGGATGCCTCTGGTCGTCACGGGGCGTCCATTTTTTCTGGTAAAAAGAAAACCGGAGATGATGCCGCGGTGTTCACACCAGATTTTTGCTTCCCGGCAAAGGGAGTCAGGAATATAGATCCGTCGGATCTTTCCGCCTTTGGAATAGAGATCAAGGTAGCCGCAGGTCAGATGTTCCATTTTGATCTGTACCAGTTCACTGACCCGGGCACCGGTGGTTACCAGAAAACGGACAACAAAGTACCAGAAGTCACGATGCTCTGCTTTCAGCTTCGTCTGGAGAGCTTCACAGTCCTCGTTTGTGATGATAGAGTCCTGAAAGGTATCTCTGGGGGCTTTCACTGAATGAAGGCGAAATCCGGCAGGTGTCGGATCAAGTGCAGGACACTCCTCTTCCAGAAACAGAAGAAACTGATTGATGGCAAAGATCCTTTGATTGATCGTGGCGGGACTGTAAGTGGAAATTAAAAAACTCCGGTATTTCCGGAGCTGGTCTTCGGATATGGACGATTCGATAGAGAAAAACTGACGGATCGCCCGCCATACGCATTTTCGGTATTTTCCGACATGTTCTTTTTTCTTAAATATGATCTGAACGATTCTGCCAGGGTTTCCTGGTCTTTAGAAATTTTTTTCATGCTTTTATCCTTTGAATTTGATGGTGGATTACCAGGTTACGATCTGATTGAAGAGATTTTGCTGTTCAATGCTGCTTTTGTGAAGATAGATGCGGGTGGTCTCGATACTTTCGTGACCCAGAATATCGGAGAGAAGTGCAATATCATTGCATCGTTCCACAAAATTTTTTGCGAACAGATGGCGGAAGGAATGCGGGTGAACAACGGATGGATCAAGATGATAGCGCAGAGCGAAAACTTTCAGCTGATCACGGATCCCGTTAGTACTGATAGGACGGCCAAAGCGGTTCAGGAACAGACTGCCTTTGGACCTGTTTTCGTTTTGCAGCCACATCAGACAGGTCTCCCGTACACTGTGGGGGAAATAAATACGCCGGATCTTGTTGCCTTTTGAATAAAGGTCGAGCTGACCACGCCGGATATCCTCTATCTGGATCTGAACAAGTTCACTGATCCGGACCCCGGTGGCAGCCATGATCCGCACTGCAAAGTAATAATTGGTCTTTCCGTCGCGGATCAGGCATTTTTTCAGATATTCATAATCAGCCTGACTGATCACATTCTCGAGAAATGGTCGCTGTTGGAGCCGTACCATGAGGAGTTTTGAAACGGGGATCCCGAGAAATTCCATGAAACAGTTGATCGCCCGGATCCTCAGATTTACGGTGCGCGGTTTGTAACGCTCGATCAGATAACACTTATAGAGAAGCAGATTATCGTGGGTAACATCAGGATACAAAGAGAGAAACTGGCGAGCAGAATAGAGATAGGATCGGATCGTCTGATAAGCTTTTCCGCTTCGAAGAAGCCAGGGCTCAAAATCGGAGATTTTCTGACGGGATCCTTCTGAAAGAAGATTTACGGGAAGTGCGATTGTTCTCATAATATTACCATGCCTTTCTGTGAAAAATGATTTAGTTGTTATATAGTGTGCTGGCGGGAAAAGTTGTGTATTGCAGAGAAAAAAGGATAAGAGAGAAAATGAGCAGGGAGTGGAAAGTGTTAATGAAAAAATCCGCCGGAGTCATCGAAAAATGCCTCCGACGGATTTTTATTTACGCGAACAACGAACCAAAGTCTGCGCTTGTGCGAGACCCTGGCGACTGCCGCGATAACAAGGGAAAACCCGCGAAGTGTGTTTTCTCTTGTTTCATTTGCGGAAAGAAGATTATCGCAAGTGATCGTACACGGTGCAGGAATGTGCACTGGCACTGAGGTCAGGAATGATCTAATTCTGGAAATCTATGGTCACGTTCCCTTTTTCATCATATTTGACTGCGTCCTTATCAAGAGTCAGTGCGTCGATCGCATTGAGGTATGCCTTGATGGATGGATACTGCGGTTTATAGTTTGCGATGATTTCCTTTGCTGCCTTTGCGTCATCGGAGAGCAGGGCATCTGCGAGGAAGAGTTCAACTTTTGCGGCATTCACGCACATCCGGTTCGGATCTGCGATCTGGAAATCGATGCCGTGAAGAGTACCGGTTCCTCCGCCTGCGGAAATCTGGACACCCGGCATTACACATGTGATATCGCCGAAATCGGAGGAGCCTGTGCTCCAGCCGTCATAGTCGAAGACAACCTTCTTTCTTCCGCAGAGTGCCACGCAGCAGTCTTCAGCCAGTTTCATAAATGCCGGATCATGATACTCCGGTGCATATCCCGGGCGGTCACTCAGCTCGACGCCTGCGCCCATAGCTAATGCGGCACCTGTCAGTGCACGGTTCATCTTGATATTTTCACGTTTGATCGCTTCCAGGGATTTTCCGCGAACATAGCTTTCGATCTTCATCTCATCCGGGATGATGTTTACAGCACAGTTTGCACCCATTAAGATCGGATGAAAACGGATGGTATCTTTTTCCTGGAAGGTTTCGCGCAGGTCATTGCAGGCCTGCAGACCGAGCATAGCGGCATATTCTGCATTGACTCCCATATGAGGAGCTCCGCCGGCGTGAGCAGATTTTCCCTTGTAACGGATATTTTTCGCCATGCAGCCGTTCATTCCGAGCTGTGCGTGGAAGTCGAGATCCGTGTCTCCGTCCTCATTGACACCGGTTCCCTTTGTCATTCCGTGGACCATCATTGCCATATCGACACCGTCCAGGAGACCGCGGTACATGAGCTCGGTCTTGCCGCCGTTGTATTTTATGATCCCTTTCTGGCGGAGCTCCTCGCGGAAGGCCAGCTGGATCATTTCCTCGGCCGGTACAGCGACGAGACGGATCGATCCGCATAAACCGTCCAGCGCGTGCGGCTGCTTTAATGCGGCAGCGATACCTAAAAGGGCAGCAGACTGTGCATTGTGTCCGCAGCAGTGTGTCATGCCGTTTACGGACTCCGGATGATTGGCGATGTCGAGTGCATCAAGTTCGCCAAAGATCGCAACCTTCGGACCAGGTTTCCCGGTCTCCACATCGGTGTAGAATCCCGGAATATTTCCGGCTTTTACAAGTGTGTATCCAAGTGCCTCATATTTTTCTACAAGATAGTCATGGGCCTGCCATTCGGTGTAACCGGTCTGCGGATGTGCCCAGATCCAGCGCTCTGCGTCGAGGATGAGCTGTCTTACAGTGTCTACGTTGTTTACGATCTGTTGTTGTCTGTCTGTCATGGGAAATACCTCCTGAGTATGTAATATTGAAGGAAACGGTCACAGATCGGGATGCGAAACAGTTCCTGAATGTAAAATATCGGAAAACCCCGGTCATAGTGCACGGTGGGAAATATCCGGGTATTGGAATGCCGGAAGATGCCTCCTGCTAAGCACGTATCTGTTTTAAAAGTGTGATCAGTGCATCGGTGTGTTCCTTTGTGGTTGCCCAGCTTGTGGCGATCCGGATCACTGTGTGCGTATCATCGTATTTTTCCCAGAAACTGAATTCTGCGGATTCTTCAAGGTTGTGGAGAATTTCGTCCTCCAGAATGATAAAGATCTGGTTTGTCGGAGTCTCAAGGAAAAACTGATAACCATTTTCTTTTAATACGTTTTTGATCGAGTCTGCATAGTTGAGAGCGGATTCACCAATATGAAGATAGAGATCATCGGTAAACAGGACATCAAACTGGATCCCCAGGATACGGCCTTTTGCGAACAGGGCACCGTGCTGTTTAACGATCGTAAAAAAATGCGGGATCAGTGCCGGATCGGGGATCACGACAGCTTCGCCAAAGAAAGCACCGCATTTTGTCCCACCGATGTAGAAGACATCGCAGAGTCTTGCGAGATCTTTTAATGAAACGGTATTTTCCGGAGCAGCCAGTGCATATGCCAGTCTTGCACCGTCCACATAAAGCGGAAGATGGTATCTGCGGCAGGCCTCGCTGAGAGCAGTCAGTTCTTCCAGGGAATACAGCGTCCCGTATTCAGTCGGCTGTGAGATATAGACCATGCCAGGCATGACCATGTGCTCATGGGTTTCATCGGATAAGAAGGTATCCATATAAGAGGAGATCTGTGTGGCCGAGATCTTTCCGTATGTATGGGGCAGCGGGAGAACCTTATGTCCGCCAAACTCGATAGCGCCGGCCTCATGGACCGCAATATGTCCGGTCTCCGCGCAGAGGACTCCCTGATAGGAACGTAGAAGTGCATCGATTACCGTGGCATTTGTCTGGGTGCCGCCGACGAGAAAGTAGACACCTGCATCCGGCGCCTCGCAGGCTTTGCGGATCTTATCTCTCGCGGAGGCGGAAAACTCATCGAGACCGTATCCGGAGGTCTGCATCATATTTGTGGAGAGAAGTGCATCCATGATCAAAGGATGAGCCCCCTCCATGTAGTCACAGGTAAATTTCAGTTTTTCATTTGCCATGTCATAAACCTGACCTTTCGTGTTGTCTGACTCTATTATACAGATGGCATATTGACGTGTCAATGCAGGAAAGTAAGGGAAAGAATCTGAAAACAGGGATCTCTGGATCACACATAATTCGATGAGGTAGAAAATAGAGTGTTATGAAAAACAAAACTTTGGGAGAACAGTGCATGAAGCGGAATCTGATAGAGCCGGTTCTTGGTTTCTGCCTGCTTGGAATAGTGATCCTGGCAGTAAAATATGGGAGCATTCATGTGACAGGGAGCACCGATGCCTACATAAAAGAGATGCCGGTGGTAGTGATCGATGCCGGACATGGAGGAACAGATCCGGGGAAAGTCGGTGTTGACGGAAGCCTGGAGAAAGACATCAACCTGGCTGTTGCAAAACGGTTAAAAACATATTTAGAGCAGGATGATATCAGGGTTATCATGACAAGGGAAACGGATACAGGACTTTATTCAGATACGGATAGCCGGAAAAAAATGGCAGATATGAAAAAAAGGTGCGAGATCATTGAAGAGAGCGGCGCGGATCTTGTGGTCAGCATCCATCAGAACAGTTATCATGAAGAATCCGTGTCCGGCGGCCAGGTATTTTATTACCGGGATTCAGCAAAAGGCAAAGCGCTGGCGGAAATCCTGCAGAAAAGGTTCAGCTATGTCCTTGGAGAACAGAACCGGAGACTTCCGAAGGCAAATGGCAATTATTATCTTCTTCTGCATGTGAAATGTCCGATCGTGATCGTGGAGTGCGGGTTTCTGAGCAACCGAAAGGAAGCAGGACTTTTGAACAGCGGGGAATATCAGGATAAGCTGGCATATACGATCCATATGGGAGTGGCGGAGTATCTGAATGGCAGAAAATGATCATGGGAAACTGCACAAATAGTGAAATACTGATCAGGATGAAAAGATGAAAAGGAACATTTCCGGCGTGCCTCTGCATTGGAAGGATAAAAAACCGCCGGAAATGCGAGAATTTCCGGCGGAGCATTTTTATAAAAATTATTCGAGTACGAGTGTACCGTCGCCTTCGGCGCGGATCGCAGATTTGAAGAACTCTTCAAATGCCTTTTCCATGTAAGCCATATCCTTGGAACCGGCAGTCTCATACGGAGAGTGCATCGCTAACTGCGGAAGTCCGATATCCACTGTGTTTAAGGAAACCTGTGCATTGGAGATGTTTCCGAGAGTGGAACCGCCGAGAATATCGGAACGATTTAAGAACTCCTGATACGGAACACCTGCGCGCTCGCAGAGGCAGCGCATAACTGCAGCGGAAACAGCGTCTGTTGTGTATTTCTGGTTTGCACTGTGTTTGATCACAAGACCGCCGTTTAAGTATGTGCGGTTTGTCGGGTCTGTCTTATCCGCGTAGTTCGGATGTACAGCATGTCCGTTATCCGCAGATACCATGAAGCTGGAAGCAAGGGAAGTGAGATACTCTTCTTCTGTTCTTCCAAGGCTGCGGTTAATGCGGCGAAGGATGTCATAAAGGAATGTGGAGCCGGCGCCCTGTTTTGTACCGCTTCCAACTTCCTCATTATCAAATACGGCAACGACCGGAATGCAGCGGTCGCTCTCACTGTTTAACAGAGCCATCGTGGATGTGAATGCACACTGAAGGTCGTCAAGACGCGGAGCGGAGATGAACTCGCCGTCGCAGCCCCAGATCGTACCTTCCATGCGGTTGTAGAGGAAAAGATCCATTCCCTTGATCTGATCAACGGAAACACCGGCTTCCTCGGCGATCATTTCTTTAAATGCCTTGCCGGAATTGCTCATACGGTATAACGGGAGCATGTCCTTCTGGATGTTGTATTTATAACCGTCGTTTACTTCCCTGTTCATGTGGATCGCGAGGTTCGGGATCATGAGAAGATCGCGGTCAACATTGATCAGCTTTGTTGTGAGACGATTACCATCTTTTACGATGATACGGCCTGCAACGGAGAGTGGTCTGTCAAACCACGGAGCGCAGAGCATTCCGCCGTATTTTTCAACATTTAATTTTACATACTGGTTTTCAACATTCATCTCGGAGGACTCTTTGATCTTTAAAGTCGGGGAGTCGCTGTGGCTTGCCGCGATATGGAAGCCTGAATAATCTTTGCGGGATACCTTGAATGCGATGATCGCGGACTGGTTGCGGGTTACAAAATATTTGCCGCCCTCAGCAAGGTTCCAGGTATTTCCCTCAGCGAGGCACTCAAAGCCTGCTTCAGTCAGGTAGTTTGCCAGCTCATGAACAGCATGGAAACCAGTCGGACTCTTTTTGATAAAAGAAAATAATTCTTCGTTCAGATTCTGAATCATGTTTTTGTTACTCCTTTCGATAATAACACCTGTAAGTCATACTATCTTATTATACAGGAAAAATACGGGATAGGCAAGTTTGCGCTATGCTGTGCGCAAGTGATGAAACAGGCGGGTACCGTTTTACAGCAGCTGACAGCCGTGTTCGCTATATCGAAAAACCAATTCGAAATAGCCCCGTTCCTGTAACTGTGACGGTGTGAATAGTTAAATTCTGACGATTTTATGAAGATTGAGAAAAAACGCGGAAAAGATACCTTTATTTGTATTTTCATGTTAGAATATGGAAATAGGAAATACGGTGAAAAGCACCAGAGAAAAGAGGGGAACAAATGGCTTGGAAAAAAATCAGACGTGCAATCTGTGGGGCAGCTGCGGCCGTCGCTGTATGCTTTACGGCAGCAGGAATGAACACAAAACCGGTATATGCGGCAGATATGGGAGCTGTGTACGGAATATTTGAGCATGGAGTCGGCTGGAGCGCATACCACGGAGACCAGACGGCGGAACGTGCCGGAAACGGGACTTATGTGACGGCGATCCGGGCGAGTCTTTCCGGACAGCCGGAGGGAATGAGCGGAACACTTTCTTATCAGGTAAATTTAAGCGGTTCCGGCTGGCTTTCCTGGCAGGAAAATATGGCGGAGACCGGAACGATCGAGACGGGGATGCCGCTCGAGGCGATCCGGATGGAGCTCACAGGGCAGTTAAAAGATCATTATGATGTTTATTACTCAGTATTCCAGAATGGGTCATGGACAGCTCCGGTAAAAAATGGTGAGACTGCCGGAACAGAAGGACAGGGACTTCGCGTGGACGGAATCTGGGTTACTGTGACAGAAAAAGATGCAGCAGCTCCGGAGGGACCGAAGAATGGAGGAATTGATCCAACAAGACCGATGGTGGCGCTGACTTTCGATGACGGACCATCCAAATATACAGAGCGTATTCTGAATTCGCTGGAGGCGAACGGCGGAAGAGCAACGTTCTTTATGGTTGGAAATCGTGTGGCTTCTTATGCATCCACGGTAAAGCGCATGGCGGATCTCGGATGTGAGACGGACAGCCATACCTGGGCGCATACATATCTCACAAATATGTCCGAAGGTCAGATCTTGCAGAGCTTAAACCAGACCCGTGATGCGATCGTTGCAGCAGGCGGAAATGCACCGAAAGGAGTTCGCCCGCCGGGAGGAAAGATCAATGATGCGAGCAAAGCAGTTCTTGCGAAGGCAGGAATGCCGTCGATCGTATGGTCGGTGGATACTCTGGACTGGAAGACGAGAAATGCCCAGAAGACGATTGATACCGTTTTAAGCCAGGTTAAAGACGGAGATATCGTTTTGATGCATGATCTCTATGAGCAGAGCGCGATCGCAGCGGAGACGCTGATCCCGGAGCTTACAAAGAGAGGTTACCAGCTCGTGACTGTCAGCGAGATGGCGGAGCTTCGCGGCGGAATGGCAGCAGGACATTCCTATGGACATTTCCGCTAAGGGGGAACTTGCACGGATAAAAAATGATTGCACAGCAAATAAAAATGTGATATTCTGTTATCGAACAAATAAATATCGTTCTTCGGGGCGGGGTGAAATTCCCCACCGGCGGTATAGTCCGCGACCTGCGCTGAGCAGCTGATTTGGTGAAATTCCAAAACCGACAGTATAGTCTGGATGAGAGAAGAAATTGTATGACAGGAATAGTAGATACAGGTCCCGGACTTTTTTAATTGTCCGGGATCTTTTTTGTATAACAACGAGAACGTGCCGGGGCACATTCCGATGAATTTTTTCCTGCACAGCAATTCCTTGTTACGATACCGTGTCCCTATCCGGTATTTCTGCAGAAGAACAACACGTACAAGGAGGATCATTATGAACCAGAACAAAGTATTAAGTGTCAGAAACATCGTGCTGATCGCCATGTTCAGCGCACTCGCAGCCGTATTGGAGACGATCCAGGTGGCAGTTCCGTTTGCACCGCCGTTTTATAAACTGGATTTCGCAGAGCTCCCGGTACTGATCGGCGGTTTCGCCATGGGACCGGTACAGGCGGCACTCATTGCGATCGTGAAGAATCTTTTAAAACTGCTCTTAAACGGAACAAGCACTTACTATGTCGGTGAGCTTGGAAACATCATCGGAAGCTGTATGTTCTCCGTGCCGGCAGCTCTGATCTACCGCAGACATAAGACGAAAAAGACAGCGATGATCGCTCTTGTTGTCGGTGTATTCTGTGCAGTTATCGGTGCAGTATTTGTAAACTGTGCAATCACTCTTCCGTTCTACGCAAAAGTTGCTTTCGGCGGAATCGAGAATATCATCGCGATGGGAACAAAGATCAACCCGGCGATCACAAACCTTTACACATTCGCTCTTTTCGCAATCATCCCGTTTAACATTGTAAAATGCGGACTGAATGCGATCGTGACGGCGCTTGTATACAAGCATGTCAGTGTGATCATTCATTCCGGGATCCACAGAGAGAAGAAAACTGAAACGATTCAGTAGGTCTGCGCATTTACTGCGCTGACTGTAAGAAAACATTGGTTTGAAGGTACTGAATGGAGAAAAAACAATGGTAAGGTACTATAATGAACTGACAAGACTGGAAATGGAACAGGTCGATAAAGATGAGACGGTAGTCATGATCCCGGTAGGGGCATTGGAGCAGCATGGAAACCAGTGTCCGCTTGGCACGGACGAGATCATTGCAGAGGGAACAGCGAGACGGATCAAGGAAGCGCTGGACCGGGAGATCCCGGACTATCCGATGCTCATTTTCCCGCTGATTCCGGTGGGACTCAGCACGGAACACATCAATTTCTGCGGCTCCGTGACATTGAAACCGGACACATTCTACCACGTTTTGTATGACATCTGCAAAGGGCTGGCTCATCATGGTTTTAAAAAGATCGCGATCTTAAACTGCCACGGTGGAAATTCTCCGATCATCCAGGTGCTGAGCAGAGAACTTCGAAGTGAGCTTGGAATTGCCGTATTTATCATCAACTGCGGTGCATTTTTTGGCAATCAGGCAGTGAAAGATACTGTGACACCTGGAAATGTCTGGGATTTCCATGGAGGAGAGATGGAGACATCGATGGTCCTCGCGGAACGGCCGGAGACGGTAAAACTGGAGACCTCTGAGGCGGGGATCCCGAAGAAATTCATGGGAAACAAGACGTTCACTGTTTACGGACCGATCACACTCGGCTGGGTATCGGAAGAGTGGGAAACCGAGGATGGAAAGCCGATCGGGATCGGCGGAGACCCGAGCGGGGCAACGGCAGAGAAAGGCAACCAGATCTACGACAGTTTTGTGGAGTCGATCCTTTCCGGACTGAAAGAGATCAGAAGATGGAAGGATTGACGGAGAGCCAGTAAATCCGCCGGAAATCTGTTGCAACCATAACATCCATGTGCTAAACTGAATACGCAATTAAACAAAGTAAGGTGCTGCGTTTTGTGCAGCACCTTTATCATTAGAAAAAACTGGGATCATGCAGAAATACTGCGGATTTCAAGGCGCAGGGCAGTTCTGAGAGCGTGGGGAAAGAGACTCCGGCTCCAAACATTATTGATAAGAGAATCGAGAGTGCATAATATGAATACAAAAGTAGTTCGCATCAGAGAAGAAGAAAAGACAAGAGAAGCACTGGAAAAAAATCCGGGGCTTCTGGAAGCGGCAGAGATCTTAAGAAACGGCGGCCTTGTGGCATTTCCGACCGAGACTGTTTACGGTCTCGGCGCGAATGCGTTAAATGAGGAAGCGGCAAAGAAAATCTATGCGGCAAAAGGACGTCCATCCGACAATCCGCTGATCGCCCATATTTCCTGTATGGAGGAACTCCCGGCGATCGTAAAGGAAATTCCGGAAGCTGGGCGGAAACTGGCGGAAAAATACTGGCCGGGCCCGCTGACCATGATCTTTCCAAAAAAAGACATTGTGCCTTACGGAACGACCGGCGGTCTTGACACCGTTGCGGTCCGCATGCCGTCTGATCCGGTGGCAAACTGCCTGATCCATCTGGCGGGAGTTCCGGTCGCGGCGCCGAGTGCCAATACATCCGGAAGACCGAGCCCGACAAAGGCGGAACATGTCATCGAAGATATGGACGGAAAGATCGAGATGGTGATCGACGGCGGTGCCGTTGGGATCGGCGTGGAGTCCACGATCGTGGATGTGTCGAGTGAGGTTCCGACACTTTTAAGACCGGGGGCGATCACGATCGAGATGCTCCGTGAGACACTGGGGCAGGTTGATATCGATCCGGTGATCCTGGGACCGGTGAGCGGAGATATCAAGCCGAAAGCGCCGGGAATGAAGTATCGCCATTATGCCCCGAAGGCGGACATGACGCTGGTCGAGGGCGATATGGACAAGGTCGTGGCTTATATCAATGATCAGACAAAGAAGGCGGAGGCCGAGGGAAAGAAAGTCGGCATCATCTGCACCGAGGAGAGCCGGGATCTGTATCCGGATGGAAATCTCGAGGTGATCGGAAGCAGAGAACATGAGGAGACAGTTGCCCACAACCTGTTTGCGGTGCTGCGTGACTTTGATGCGCGCAAGGTAGACTGCATCTTCTCAGAGAGCTTTTCCAAGGACCAGCTTGGTCAGGCGATCATGAACCGCCTGTGCAAGGCAGCCGGATATCATATTATAAATGTGTAAAAATCCATGGAACAGTTACATCGTGATACAATAACAGATCATCACAGAGATGGAGGAGAAACCATGTCAGAGAAGAGAGACGGATATATTACCTGGGACGAATATTTCATGGGAGTTGCGAAGCTTTCCGCGATGCGCTCCAAAGATCCGAATACGCAGGTAGGCGCCTGCATCGTGAGTCAGGACAATAAGATCCTGTCCATGGGCTACAACGGATTTCCGAAAGGCTGTTCCGATGATGAATTCCCGTGGGATAAGATGGATGAGGACCCGTACAACAGAAAGTATTTCTATGTGACGCACAGTGAACTGAACGCGATCTTAAATTACCGCGGCGGCAGTCTGGAAGGAAGCAAACTCTATGTGACCCTGTTCCCGTGCAATGAGTGTGCGAAAGCGATCATCCAGGCCGGTATCCAGACGATCGTTTACGAGAGCGACAAGTACGCGAACGATGCGTCCACACGGGCGTCCAAGAGAATGTTAAACGCGGCTGGTGTGCGGTATTATCAGTATAACCCGACAGGACGCAAGATCGAGTACCGGGTATAACGGAGGAATCAATGAAATTTTTGCTGGCGGCGATCAACGCCAAATATATCCACTCAAATCCTGGTGTATACAGTCTGCGCGCGTTTGCGCGGACAAAGATCCCGGGAGCGGATATCGAGATCGGAGAATATACCATCAACCATCAGATGGATTTAATTTTACAGGATATCTACAGGAGAAAGCCGGATTTTATCGGCTTTTCCTGCTATATATGGAACATTTCCTATATCATGGAGATCGTCCGGGACATAAAGAAAGTGCTGCCGGAGGCGGAGATCTGGCTTGGAGGTCCGGAGGTGTCCTATGATGCGAAAAAAGTGCTGACGCGTGAGCCGGATGTTCGCGGTATCATGCGCGGGGAAGGCGAGCTGACGTTCACAGAGCTTGTGCGTGCGTATCTTCAGAGAGAAAAAACATCCGTACCGGACGGATATACAGGTGAAAGCTTTAGGGGACAGGCAAAGGAGAAAACTTCCTGCTGTGCGGAAAATACCCGGATGCCGGAGGCTGGCGAAGGAGAAAATGCGCATTCAGATCGTCTGGAGTTGAGCCATATTCCGGGGATCACGTACCGCACGGAAAGCGGCGAGATCGAGGAACATGGTCCGCAGCGTCTTCTCAGTCTCGATGAGATCCCATTCTACTATGATGATATGGCAGGATTCGAGAACAGGATCGTCTACTATGAGAGCAGCCGCGGGTGTCCGTTTTCCTGCAGTTACTGTCTTTCTTCCATCGATAAGACGGTGCGCTTCCGGAGTCTCGATCTGGTACTCCCGGAACTGCAGTTTTTCCTGGACCACAAGGTCCCACAGGTCAAATTTGTGGACCGCACCTTCAACTGCAAAAGAGAACACACGCTGGGGATCTGGCGGTACCTTGTGGAGCATGATAACGGGATCACGAACTTCCACTTCGAGGTTTCCGCGGATATCTTTGACGAGGAGGAGCTGGAACTGATCGGAAAGATGCGCCCAGGTCTGATCCAGCTGGAGATCGGTGTCCAGTCTACAAATCCGGACACGATCCGGGAGATCCACAGGCACATGGATCTGGTAAAACTGAAACGGGCGGTGGACCGTGTTTACGATTACCGGAATACCCACCAGCACCTTGATCTGATCGCGGGACTTCCCTATGAGAACTATGAATCCTTTATGCGTTCGTTTGATGACGTTTACCGGATGCGTCCGGATCAGCTCCAGATGGGGTTCTTAAAGGTGTTAAAAGGATCCTACATGGAGGAGCAGGTTGCGGCATATGATCTGAAATACCGGGGAATCCCGCCATATGAAGTGCTTTCCACAAAGTGGCTTCCTTACAGCGATGTGATCCGTCTGAAAGGCGTGGAGGACATGGTCGAGGTCTACTATAACAGCGGCCAGTTCCCAGCGACGATGAAGCTGCTGGAGAAAAGATTCCAGAGACCATCGGAGATTTTTGTGAATCTGGCGGAATACTATGAGAAGAACGGCCTTACCGGGATCAGCCACAGCAGACTGGCCAGGTATGAGATCCTGTACCGGTTCCTGGAAGAGGATATGAGGGAAGAAGAGCGGGATCATGTTACGGCTGCAAAGGTCCCGGAAACCGGACAGCCGTCCTTAGCGGACTTCCGTGACAGTTTAATGTATGACCTCTATGTCCGCGAAAACATCAAGAGCCGTCCGTCCTTTGCCAGCGACCAGTCTCCGTACAAAAAAGAAGTCCGAGAATTCTTCATGGCGGAGGAAGAAAATCCAAAATGGCTCACGGATTACGCTGGCTTTGATTCGAGGCAGATGGCGAAAATGGCTCATCTGGAACATATGGAAGATGGGACGTTTGTACTGTTTGATTATAAAAAGCGGGATCCGCTGTCTGGGAATGCGGGAGCGGTGCGTTTTGTATACAAGGATGGAGAAGAGACATGGCAGATGAAATGATAAATTCTTATGTCGCACTGGATCTTGAGACGACAGGGATCGGTGCACGCCATGAAAAGATCACGGAGATCGGTATGGTGAAGGTGATCGATGGCGAGGCAGTGGACACCTATCATACGATGGTAAACCCGCACCGGGAGATCCCGGAGAGGATCGTGGAGCTGACGGGGATCACGGATGATATGGTGAAGGATGCACCGGGGATCGATGAGATCCTGGATGAGGTCCTGAACTTTACAGGAGAGCTTCCGCTGCTTGGTCATCAGATCATTTTCGACTACGGTTTTCTTGTTCAGGCTGCGGTAAACCAGAAGCGGAAATTCGAGAAATATGGGGTTGATACGCTGAAGCTCTGCCGCTATCTGATGCCGGGAGCGGAAAAGAAAAATCTGGGTGCTGCCTGCGCATATTTTGGCGTTCATCAGGACACGGCACACCGCGCGCTTTCCGACGCTTATGCCGCCCATGATCTCTACCAGGAATTAAAAAGAAGGTTCGGAAAAGAGCGCCCGGAACTCTTCACCGCAAAAATGCTGCAATATAAGGCAAAAAAGGAACGGACGGCGTCTAAAAGGCAAAAAGAACACTTGCAGGATTTACTAAAATATCATAGAATAGACATAACTGTCGAGATCGATCACATGTCCGGAAATGAAATCTCCCGGATGATCGACAAGATCATTTTCCAGTATGGAAGAATACCGGAAAATGCGAAAAAACAGGGATAGATTTCGGGAACGCTGGAAGAATGACTATTAAACGGCATGACAGCTGATGAGAGCTGTGAGATGCGGACCGGAATGGAAAGCAAGAAGAGGTGAATGGTTTGTTTAACATGAATAATAAAAAAACAAGAAAGATTTTCTCTACCATCGTGATCGTGCTGGTCGTACTTGCAATGGTAGTGCCGATGATTCTAGGTTCCCTTCTTTCTATCTTTTAATATGATGATACCAGGGTCAAAAGGTCAGAAATCCGATGCAAGCTTGCTTGCAAGAGGATTTTTGATCTTGGGACCCGCCAAAACATGAATAAGCAGCCATTTTTCGAAGAAAAATGAGCGGATTATGAATGTTTTTGAGTATTGTGGGAGCACGAAGTGCGGAACAATACGGTATCACAAGGGGTCAAAACCTTTTGACCCCAACATCATATGATGAGAAAAGACCTGGGATATATCAGGCAGCAGAAAGATATCAGCGAGGAAAAAAGAATGAAAAAAAATGTGTGGATCGCAGGTGTGACGGCGTTACTGAGCGCCGGACTTGTCTGGATCGCCCCGGTTTCCACACTGGCAGATGAGCGGATCCCGGATGGGGTCTCCGTTGGAGCCGTCAGCCTTTCCGGACTTACGGAAGCGGAAGCCGAAAAGCAGATCGAAAGTTATGTAAATGAAAAACTAAATCAGGATATCACACTTGTGGTAAATGGCGCGGAGGCGAAATCCGATGCGAAGACGCTTGGCGTTGCCTGGGATAATCAGGATGAGGTGGCGAAAGCGGTCCAGGGGACAGAGCTGAAGGGAAATCTTGTAAAAAGGTATATGAAAAAGAAAGATCTTGAGGTAAATCCGCTGAAGATCGAGCTGGATCTCTCTGTGGATCAGGATAAGATTTCTTCTTTCGTATCCGCGAACTGTGATTCTGCGGTGGCGGATGCTGTCGACGCAACGATCACGAGAAAGAACGGAAAGTTTGAGATCACACCTTCAAAAGAAGGTGTGACAGTAGATATGGACGCAACGAAAGCGGCCCTTAATGAGGCGCTGAACAGTGAGGACACAGGCGCGATCCGTGTGGAGGCGTCCGTTACTGTGGATAAGCCGAAGGTGACGGAGGAAGATCTTGCAACGATCAAGGATGTTCTCGGAACTTTTTCCACGAGCTTTGCGACCAGCGGTGCTTCCCGATCCACAAACCTTGCAGTAGGTTCGGGAAAGATCAACGGACATGTGCTGATGCCGGGAGAGGTTCTTTCCGGGTATGAGTGTATGCATCCGTTCACACTGGAAAACGGATATAAGACGGCGACTGCTTATGAGAATGGCCGGTCTGTCGACAGTATCGGCGGCGGTGTCTGCCAGATCTCTACAACTCTCTACAACGCGGCTTTATACGCGGAGCTGGAGATCATTCAGCGCCAGAATCATTCCATGTCGGTCAGCTATGTAAAACCGTCTATGGATGCGGCGATTGCCGGAACTTACAAAGACCTGAAGGTGAAGAATTCTTATGATACCCCGATCTATATCGAGGGATACACACAGGGAAAGACACTGACGTTCACGATCTACGGAAAAGAGACGAGACCGTCGAACCGCACTCTGGCATTTGAGTCAGAGACACTTCAGACCGTGCCGTCACCAACCCAGGAGATCCAGGACCCGAGCCTTCCGGCCGGAAAGCGCGTGAAAGTGGAATCCGGGCATACGGGATTAAAGTCGAAATTATATAAGTGCGTATATGTGGATGGACAGCTGCAGGAACGCACCCTGTTGAACTCTGACACATACAATGCGTCAAAAACAGTTTACCGTGTAGGAACGGGAGCTGCTGAGACAGCAGCACCGGCACCGACCGAGACGGCAGCGCCAACTGAGACGGCAGCGCCGACCGAGACAGAGGCGCCGGCACCGGTTGAGACAGAGGCGCCGGAAACACAGGCACCTGCTGAAACTGCCGGACTGCAGCCGGGCGAAAATTATGGCCCTGGAATGGGTGAGAACGCGGCTTAGGCCGCATAGAAGAGAGACCGGAATCATGAGAAAAATTGAGCGCGAACCCAACGGAGCGGGGATCTTCAGACCGGGACAGGATCTGGTAGTCGCAGGGACGATCGGAAAAAACGGTGTGAAGGCGGCTCTGTCGGCAAAAGAAAAAGAGATATCGGCCCGATTCCCGGAATGGTTTGTCAAGCGGATCCGGGAGCAGGCAGATAAAAAGTTAGAACTGACTCCGGAGATGTTCGATGCCTGCGGCGCAGGAGAATGGGAAGAAATTTCGGAGGGCGGCATACTGGCCGCCCTTTGGACTATCTCAGGAGCGTATGAGCAGGGAATTTCCTTTGAACTGAGGAAAATCCCGGTCGCACAGGAAACAATCGAGATCTGTGAACTTTTTGACCTGAATCCATACCGGCTCGCATCGGGAGAATGCCTTCTGATGGCGGTGGAAAACGGTGGGGATGCCGTGAGGATCTTAAGCGAGGCGGGGATCCCGTCCGCAGTGATCGGAAAAGTGGAAAAAGGTATCGCGAGAAAGATGACCGGGATCGGAACAACAGGATTTCTGGAACGCCCGGCACAGGATGAAATCTATAAGATCACAGGAGAATGTGTATGACTGTGATCTGACTGGGAGAAAGCTTTCCTGCCGGGACAGCCGGTCGGAATATGGATTTACCTGTAATCGCTGCTATGACTTTGTAAGAAACTGCTGCCCATAAGAGAATGCCGGCGGCAGATTTCTCAGGTGAAAGCACTGAACAGATATGTAACAAGGAGGATTTATCATGCGTGAAAAAATTTTGGCGATCATTGAAAAGAACAGCCGAATTGATCTGAAAGATCTGGCCGCCCTTTTGGGCGAGAGTGAAGCAGCCGTCGCGAATGAGATCGCGGACATGGAAAAAGAAAATATTATCTGTGGATATCACACCATGATCAACTGGGATAACACCGGAAACGAGAAAGTGATCGCATTGATCGAAGTGAAAGTAACTCCGCAGAGAGGAATGGGATTTGACAAGATCGCGGAGCGCATTTACCAGTACAGCGAAGTGAATTCCGTATATCTGATGTCCGGTGCGTTTGATTTCACCGTGATCATCGAAGGAAAGACCATGCGTGAGGTCGCTCAGTTTGTATCTGAAAAACTGTCCCCGATGGATTCCGTCCTCAGCACAGCGACCCATTTTGTACTCAAGAAATATAAGGACCACGGCACGGTCATGTATGAGAAGCCGGGGGATGAAAGGATGATGATTACACCGTGAGAAACCCGTTATCTGATAAAATCGTAACGATCCCGCCGTCCGGGATCCGTAAATTCTTTGATATTGTAAGTGAGATGAAAGATGCAATCTCCTTAGGCGTCGGCGAGCCGGATTTTGATACTCCGTGGCATATCCGTGAAGAGGGCATTTATTCTCTGGAAAAAGGACGTACCTTCTATACATCCAATGCAGGTTTAAAAGATCTGAAGATCGAGATCTGCAACTATTTAAAGAGACGTTTTGACGTAGAATATGACTATAACAAAGAGGTCATGGTAACCGTAGGAGGAAGTGAAGCGATCGATATCGCGCTTCGTGCGATGTTAAATCCGGGAGACGAAGTTCTGATCCCGCAGCCGAGCTATGTGTCCTATACTCCGTGTACGATCCTGGCGGACGGTGTTCCGGTTACAATCCAGCTTGAGGAGAAGGACAAGTTCCGTCTGACAAAGGAAAAACTTCTGGAAAAGATCACACCGAAGACGAAAGTCCTGGTGCTTCCGTTCCCGAATAATCCGACCGGTTCCATTATGGAGGCGGAAGATCTGGCAGAGATCGCGAAAGTCTGCGTGGAGAAAGACCTGTTTGTTATCTCCGATGAGATCTACTCCGAGCTTACCTACAAGGGACAGCACTGCACGATCGCTGCATTCCCGGGAATGAAGGAGCGTACCGTTCTGATCAACGGTTTCTCGAAATCCTTCGCGATGACCGGATGGCGTCTCGGCTATGCATGTGCGCCGGAGATCATCCTGAAACAGATGTTAAAGATTCACCAGTTTGCGATCATGTGTGCGCCGACAACAAGCCAGTATGCTGCGGTCGAGGCGCTGAGAAACGGTGATCATGATGTGGTCGAGATGCGTGAGGCATATGACCAGAGAAGACGTTACCTTGTAAAGGCACTTCGCGATATGGGATTTGACTGCTATGAGCCGCAGGGCGCGTTTTATGTATTCCCGAGCATCAAGAAATTCGGTATGACTTCCGATGAGTTTGCTTTAAAGCTTCTTGAGGAGGAGAAAGTTGCCGTTGTTCCGGGTACTGCGTTCGGCGACTGCGGAGAAGGATATCTGAGAATCTCCTATGCGTACTCCTTAAATGATCTGAAACGTGCGCTTGAGAGAATGGAGCGTTTCGTGAAGAGACACCTGAACGAAGAGAAATAAAAAGAATTGTGACTGTGCGGATACCGGACAGTCATGGAAAACGGAGCTTCCCCGGCTTGATCATGAAGGTGGTCGGGCCGGGAAATTTCTTGTTTAACAGGAAATTCCGATGGAACTTCCTGTTAAACAAAAAGGCACATTCCTTCTTGTTTACGCGAATAACGAGCCGAAGCACATTCTTTTTATATGACAGGAGAGACCACAACATGAACATCGTATTATACGAGCCGGAAATGCCGGCCAACACAGGAAATATCGGGCGCACCTGCGTGGCGACGAACACGAAGCTGCACCTGATCGAGCCGCTGGGATTTAAGCTCAGTGAGAAACACCTGGTCCGCGCGGGGCTGGACTACTGGGACAAGCTGGATGTGACGGTGTACAGTGATTATCAGGATTTCTTAAAGAAGAATCCGGGAGCAAAGATCTACATGGCGACCACCAAAGGCGAACATGTATACACGGATGTTCCGTATGATCCGGACGCCTATATCATGTTCGGACCGGAGAGCCGCGGGATCCCGGAGGAGATCCTTGTGGAGAACCGTGAAAACTGTATCCGGATCCCGATGTGGGGAGATATCAGGTCCTTAAATCTTTCAAATTCCGTGGCGATCGTGCTCTATGAGGCGCTCAGACAGAACGGGTTTGAGAAGATGACGATGGAAGGACATCTGCATCATCTGCACTGGAAAGAGTAGAAATTTTGCGGATTCCGCCGGAAGGTGAGACACCGGAAGGATCCGTACAGCCTGGAAAAGGAAAAAGGGGAAAGAGGAAAACAATCATGATGAATGAAAAATGGGAAGAACAGTTTCGCGAACAGATCCATGATTTCGTGGAGACAATTGAAAAATTTGACAAAGGCGAGATCGACCGGAAGGCATACAAGGGAATCTCCGGAGGATTCGGAAGCTATGCGCAGCGGGATCCTTCCAAACATATGCTGCGTCTCAGAATGGCAGGCGGAAACCTGACGGAAAAGCGCCTGGAATTCCTTACAGAGGCGGTAAAGGATTACGGTGTGGAGCTCATGAAGCTTACGACTTGTGAGACTGTCCAGCTTCACAATTTAAAGGCGGAGCAGGTTCCGGTCCTCATGGAAAAAGCAATCGATGCCGAGATCTACAGCCGAGGCGGCGGCGGAGACAATCCGAGAAATATCATGATGAGCCCGCTCTCCGGAGTACAGAAAGGGGAAGCATTCGATGTAAAGCCGTATGCGGAGGCAGCGGCAGAGTATCTGCTCTCCATCGCTGGTGAAATCCATATGCCGAGAAAGCTGAAAGTGGCGTTCTGCAACGGAGCTGACGATTCTGTACACAGTGCATTCCGTGATATGGGATTCATGGCAAATCCGGACGGAACATTCACACTCCGGATCGCCGGCGGACTCGGCGGCGGCTATAAGATGGGAGTCCTCGTAGATGAACATGTCCAGGTGACAGAGATCCTTTACTATATCCGCGCCATGATCGAGACATTCTGCCAGCACGGCAATTATGAGAACCGCGCGAAAGCCCGCACCCGTTTCATGCAGGAGACACTGGGAGTTGACGGATTAAAGACGGTGTTCCTTGAGAATGTGCAGAAAATGAAGGAAAAAGGCGGTCTGGACCTCCATGTGGAAGAAAAAACGGTTACGAAAAAGGGCTCCGGAGAAATCTCTGATAAGCGCGTCATTGCCCAGAAACAGCCGGGACTCTACGCAGTCGCTTATCATCCGATCGGAGGATGTCTCCCGGCTGGAAAACCGGCAGAGCTTCTCGCACTTTTAAAGGAGATCCCGGATGCAGAGTGCAGGATCGCACCGCATGAGACGATCTATATCATCAACCTGACTGCAGATGAGGCAAAGAAGGTTCTCGCAGCAACGGCTGACGGAGCCCAGACGACCTTTGAGAACAGTGTTGCATGTATCGGCGCATCGATCTGCCAGCAGGGCGTCAGAGACAGCCAGGCGGCGCTCAGAACGGCTGTAGCGGCCGTCAGAGAGGCAGGAATCCCGGACGGCGCTCTTCCGAAGATCTGTATTTCCGGATGTCCGTCCAGCTGTTCCGCGCATCAGGCGGCGGCGCTCGGTTTCCAGGGCGCAGCAAAGACCGTAGACGGAAAGCCGGAGTCTGCGTTTAAGATGTTCGTCGGTGGAAGTGATAAACTCGGTGCGGCAAAATTCGGCGAGGCCGGAGCCGTGATCCTGGAGCGTGATCTTCCGAAGCTTCTCGTGGAGCTTGGAAAAGCAGCGGCAGCATCTAACATGAACTGGGAGACCTGGATCGATGGTCATGGGGATGAATTCCGGGCGATTGTGGAAAAGTACGCGTAAAAGACTGCGTGCTGTGGAAAGACGGAATCCTTATAAATATAAAAATGGGGCTGTCGCACTAACGTGCGGCAGCTCATTTTATATATCCAACACAAAACGCC